>Ga0123342_1003562_pt1 | contig 24853 bp, 13 predicted proteins | sample Turbeawhitnodule_FD_89960 | JGI IMG/M metagenome (GOLD analysis project Ga0123342, IMG submission 89960) | Root nodule microbial communities of legume samples collected from Mexico - Turtle bean Mexico white nodule | ecosystem: Host-associated > Plants > Roots > Nodule | place: Mexico: Nepantla... | reverse complement strand
GTAGCTCTGGTTTGGAGTGAACTAGTATAAACAACTGTGTACAATCTCTCTATCTCTAACTCTTTAAATTCAGTTTATTTGTTGTTTGCTGGTATAAACAACCGATTGTTTCTACGAAACAACGATTGTTTTTCTGGTACTACAGCTTTTGCTTGCTGTTTTGGCTAACTGAATTGCTGAATCAATTGGTTCCTGAGATAAATTCATTCTAGTTTTGAAAAGTTTGCCAAAACCCTCTTTAAACAATTCACCCCCCCTCTAGTTTAAAGCCATCTTTTCTAACACCCTATCCATCAGCCTCTGGTAGGTGGCGCCTGCGTTCTTCAGCCTAAAGGGCATCACCGTGAAACAGTAACAAGACATCTCGGTCATGAACGTTGTCTTGCAGTCGTCTCTGAGGTGCATCTTAATATTGTTGTACCCAAAGAAAGCGTCTAAGAAACTGAGCATCCTACAGCCCGAGGCATTGTCCACCAAGGCATTGATGCTTGGCAAGGGGTACGAGTCCTTCGGGCATGCCTTGTTGAGGTCGGTGAAGTCCACGCACATTCTCCACTTCCTGTTGGCCTTCTTCACCAAGAATACGTTGGCCAACCACTCAAGGTATTGGATCTCCCTTATGTGACCAACACTCAACAACTTCTTCGTTTCTTCCTTTATGACCTGCCGCCTCTCTTGATTGAACTTCCTTCTTCTCTGGCGGACAGACCTGACCTTGGGGTCCATGGTGAGGCGGCGACACAGGAAATCTGGGTCTATGCCTGGCATGTCCGAGGTGGACCATGCGAAAGCGTCTAGATGTCGTGTTATCACCCCAGCAACTTGGTCTTGCTCCGCTTGCTCCAGTGACTTACCAAGCTTGAACGTTCTGCCCCCAATCTGCCTCTCCATGATATCCCCTACTGGCTCGGGTCGCCTCTTCTGGGCTCTCTCTGTACGGGCGTCCCCGTCTCTGCTGGGTGGGCGCTCTGTAACCATGAACACCCCCCTTTTGGTCTTGAGGCTATTTTCATAACACCTTTTAGCCTCTTATTGGTCCGACTTGATGGTTATCACCTTCCCGCTTAAGTCCAACAACTTCATCTTCATGTGGTGTGTTGATCCTACCGCCCTCAGCCTATTCAAAGCTGGTCTCCCCAACAAGATATTATAGGTCGAGGGAGCGTTAACCACCAAGTACCTTATGTTCTCCGTGCGGGATGTAACGCCATCCGTAAAGGTGGTCCTCAGCTCCAAATGCTCCCGCACCTCCACCTGGTCTCCTGCGACGCTGTACAGGCAACCAGTGTAGGACCTCAACTGGTCAGGAGACAACTGCAGCTTGCTAAAGGTCGACCAAAACATCACATCCGCCGAGCTGCCTTGGTCCACTAACACTCGATGCACCTTCCTCCCTATAGTTACTACAGAAATCACCACAAGGTCATTGTCATTGGGGACGACATCTCGAAGGTCGGCCTTTGTGAAAGTAAGGTCGACGTCGAGGACATCGTCTGCCACTTGAGCCTCTACCAACATTACTGATCGTGCATACTTCTTGCGCTGAGAAGCAGTGCACCCTCCACCTAAGAAACCCCCCGAGATGGTGTGGATCTCCCCATGAACAGGCATCTCATGCCCCTGGTCCTCACCCGACGCTGTTGGGGTCTCAGCTCTCTGTGGCTCTGCCAGGCAATCGTTTAGGAACCCACTCTTCACCAGCTTATCCAACTGGTGTCCCAACGCTTGGTGAAACTCACACCAAGCATCCTTGTGAGGTCCTAGCTTCTTATCAGTCTTGGGCGGCATCTTCAACCTCTCCCCTATGTTGGGCACAGCTATCAAATCCTTCAGCTCTACCATAAAATTATGCCTCAAAGGCTTATTCTCCCTTGCACGCCCCTTAGTCTGAAGCTTCTGAGGCTCGTAGGGCTGCTTCTTCACGGGGGCTCTCTTCTCCGTTGCAGCCTCATGCACCCTCATAGGCTGCGCACGCGCCGACGCTTGTGGGCACGTGGGGACAACACATGCGCACTTCTCATTAACCTCCCCTTCTGCTGCGATATGAGCCACTGCTCGACGTCTTATTTCGCCGAAGGTCTTGGGGCGGCTCCTGATGAGTGATTCACTGAAAGGTCCTGGACAAATCCCCTTTCTGAACGCGTGAACCATCATCGTCTCGTCCTTGGTGTTGAGCTTCACCACCTGCGCCCCAAAACAATTAACAAACTCCTTCAGCGACTCACCCTGGTATTGTCTTACGTCGAAAAGATCGTAAGAGTTGGGTGGGGGAGCGCGATTCGCAATGTACTGCTCCCTGAACAACTTTGACAACTGGGCAAACGACGTCACGTGGCCATCAGGGAGGCTGATGAACCAATCCATCGCCGTCTCTACCAGCGTGCTCATGAACAATTTGCACTTTACTGCATCAGAACCACCAACCAGCATCATTTGTGTATGGAAAGCTGTGAGATGAGCCTCTGGATCCTCCATCCCAGTGAACGTGGTTTTCGGTCCCACGAACGTAGTTGGTATCACAGCATCCATAATCGCTTGGGAAAAAGGCATGGGGAATTCCCTGGGAGGTGTAGCACACTTTTGTTCCTCCGCTTCATGATCCCCTACCTGATTTCGCAAATCACGGCGCAACTCTTCATTGGTTCAGTGTAGTTCTTCGTTTCTCGCTTGCGACACAGCCAGATCAATCTGGATGCGTTCTTGATCAGCTCTTAACGCTGTCATTGCTTCTTGAAGGCCCTACATCAGCGCAGCAGATCCTTGCCTCGTATTTCTCATCCTGATCGATTCTTGATGGATCTTGATGAATCTTTCTCAGTTCTTGTGGTTGGGACAATCGTTTTAGATCGGGCCCCACAGTGGGCTCCAAATGTTCCCGCCAACTGACCCAAAACGTCTACATGCGTTTACGACAATATTGCGTCCAAGAACCCCTGCGTTCCCACGTGCTTTTCCTCCGATTCAACACCTGAAAACACAAAGACAAAGGGCACCATCGTGGTTGTTTGCACTCCAACGCTCAAGTCAAACTCAGGGCTACGAAACACCAAAAAAGCTCTTAACTCTAAGAGCTTTATGTGTGTATTCTCTCTATGTGTTACTTCGCGTTAGAATTGTGTACCTTATTACGTTTGTTGTTACCCTTTATATACTCTAAGGTTTCTTCCCTTTTCGCTAACTGTAAGTAGGTTTACTGTAAGTGTGCCTTTGCATCACTATCACCCGCTCTTAGAACCATCTAGCATGTAAGACTCCCTTACTGGAGTGCAACCTCTGACGGGATGACCACTTGGATGCCAACTCATGCATCCAATCTCTGGGGTCATCCGCCCTGAGAGTGCCCTAGCTGTTCACATGTCATGCATGCAGATCACCCTGGAACGTGACCCTTACGAGTCGTCTCTTTCCCAAGGGCTCTTTTACTTGAGTTACGCTCAAACGCGTCCTCCACACCACATGCACGGAACCCTCGTGATCTAGGCTTCTCCCTCACTGATAACTAGAGCGTGGCTTGGAAACCACCTTCCACGGCCCGTCCTTACTGCTCAAGTCACCGAGGTCCGAGGACTCCTCACCCTTTAGTCCCGTTGCTGACCACTCCTCAGCAATCTTGACTCTCGTGCCTCACGAGCCACTGGCCCATGCTTCTGGTGGGACCAAACCCACGTGGCCCCACCATAACTGCAGTCACCACCGAAGTCCGAGGACTGGTCAGTACAGTAATTTATTTTAAATTTAATTAAAAAATAATAAAAAGTGTTACATGTGGATTATATCCGTATATAATGTATTAAAAATTTAATTAAAAAAACTGTTACGTACAGATTAAATCCGTGTGTAACTTATTTCAAATTTAATTAAAAAATAACAAAAAGTGTTACATACGAATTTTATCCGTATGTAATGTAAATTTATTTCAAATTTAATTAAAAAAATAACTAAAAATGTTACAAAGGATTATATTTGTGTGTAATTTATTATAAATTTAATTAAAAAAACTATAACTTATTTAAAATTTAATTAAAAAATAACAAATAATAATATTAATAATAATAATAATAATATTAATAATAATAATAATAATATTAATAATAATAATAATGATAATATGTATAATAAAAATCATAAGTTGCATCGTGATGTCTAACATGAAAGTTTTTATTTAAAAAAAGTATAATAAAAATCATAATATGACAAAAGAACTTGTCTAGTGTAGTGGTTAAAGCTTCGAGTCCCACTCACTACAATTTGTTTCCAACATTAATAATAATTATGATAACGTATATAATAATTGTAAATAATAATCGAAATCCATAATAACAGAAAAAAAAAAAAAAAGTTTTACTTAGCATAAGTGATAAAGAGCATGTGTTACATAATAAATGTAATTAAGAGGTGATTAAGAACCTCCTTTAGTTGCTTTAGTTGTAAGTGGAAAAATGTGTTACATAATAAATTAATTGCATATGTAGGTGTTGATCTCCTTTATGTCAAACAAGATCACCTATTATAAGTATTAATTAGTGGATATATGGAAAAAAAAGTTGTGAAAATGAAAATTGAAGGGTATGATATTTAAAATAACCTTTTTGCTAGGGGAAAACCGAGGCCTACAATAATTTCTTCAAAAGTTAATGACTCAATTTCGAGAGAAATGCATGTAATGTGATCCCAAGCGCATGACTACAAAGTAACATGCATTACATCCAAACATTTTTCACAAATTATTTCTCCATCACACAACATTTGCATAATTTTATTTCATATATTGTCTTAGGTTACAAAATGAAACAACCTACAGTTCAAGCTAAGTTGTCCACTATGAAATTGGAGTTTCGACAAGTCGTTTCATGAATAGATTATATATTAATAGACAAGTGGGCACTAGCATATGATGGAGGCAAGATGTACGACAACATGACGATCAATCTATTTGAACTCCATTTTGAAGGGAGCATGTTCCTTACCCATTTTTGCTCTTGTTAAGTCAACCTTTGAAACAACTAAATCATGATTTGTTGAATAAAGCATCAACATAGAGTGTAGTTGTGAGCATAACATCATTACCCTCACACTACAAATAAGGTTACATTTTTTACGGTAAAATTCGTAGGTAATCAGAAATTATCCACGGATTAAACATAATTTCATGTTTCCCATCGATACTCACCTATAGATAATATTATAATTATTTATATATTATTATTTTTTCAATTTTTATTTATTATAAGCATTTACTATTAATATTATCAATGGTCTAGTGTTGGAAGGAATCAAATCCAAGTCCCATGAACAAACATCAAACCAATAACCACTACACCACATAAATTGTTTTTATATAACTGTTTTTATATAAGTATTATGATTAATATTATTATTATTATTATTATAATCATTATTATTATGATTATTATTATTATTATTATTATTATTATTATTATTATTATTATTATTATTTATTAGTGATGATAATAATATTATTATTAATAGTAATAATAATACTGCTAATAGTAATAAAATAATAAAAATGATATTCCTAATAATATTAATAACTATTATTATTATTTTTAATAATAAATTTATTAATATTAATATTAATAATATTATGAACATTTAGAAATTCTTAGGTAATACTTATTATATCCATAGATAAATTATCTAGAGAGTCGTAGGTAAATTAGTTACGAATTTATATCCATAGAAAATATTTTTTTATTAAGAGTATTAAAATTATCTATATAAATATAGGTTTGTAGACAAATTACATATAGATCTATATAGGTGAGTAATATTATTATTATTAATAATAATAATATTAATAATAATTTTAATAGTAATAATAATATTAATAATAATTTTAATAGTAATATTAATAATAATAATTTATTATTACAGTTAATCTCTAGGTAATGATCTATATTAATGTTGAATTACTTACCGATGCATAATCCGCATGTAATGCTAAATTTATCCACATATCTTTATATGGGGGCAATATCTACATGTTACACCAACGAATAAAGATCCATGGACAATATTTGCATGTAATGATGAATTTACTTACAGACTTATATTTGTATGTAATATTAATTTTGAAATTTCTTGTAGTGCCATGATATTATTACCTTATTCAGGGAAAATGAATAAAGATTAATCATGTGTTATGTCCAAAGTTATAATTAAGAAAATTGAGTTTGATGTTTAAGAAATAACAACACTCTAACTTGGTTGACAATCAATATTATACAATATTAAATTAAAAATTGATAGTGTAATTGTGAAAAGTTTCAAGCTTTACAACTACCTTATCCTCATATTATAAAATAAAATTAATTTTAACCACGGTCAAAATTCGTCAATAATATGTTTGTAAATTTACCATACAATTAGATCTTCCAATAATTATAACACCAATATTCAACACAAAAATATTATTATCATTAAAATTTTAATATTCTTATTATTATTATAATTATAAATTAATATTAACATTTTGCTACAACAACAAAAAATTAATTTTAGGTCCATTGAGTACATGAGAAAACATGTAACCACTAAACTAAGACAATTTACTGATTATGTTAAGATTATTATTAATCTTACAATGTTATTTTTATTCTTTTTATTATTATTAATATTATTTTTATAATATTATTATTAATATTAATAATAATAATTATTATTATTATTATTACCATATTTATTTTCAATAATAATAATAATAATATTATTATTATTATTAATATTATTTTTATTATCATCATTATTTATTACTATTATTATTATTATTATATCAATTTATTATATTGATATTTTTATTTTAATATATATTAATACAAAATAAGATTATTAGTATTATTATTATGAAGAGATATTGTTTAACCTCCAATTACCGATATTTATTGATTTGTGTAAATTATTAACAAATTTTCATATCCTTTGATAAAATTTGTTGATAATTACTAATAAATTTTCATTTTTATTAATAATTACTGACAAAAGTAATTAAAAATTTATCGACAAACACAAATATATTTGTAATTTTCATAGATAAATCGATAATTTCTTTTAGTGTCATGTCATTGTCGTTTGTTCTTCTTGTCATTCACAACTACTAATATATGTTGATCCCAGTTTACAATCTAAAATAAATTTACAAGCCTTATGAAATTTAGTTTCATCCAATCTCAAATGAGGATTATTGGTCATCTTATACGAGACTAAATTTTTCTCAGTTTAGGATAAGCAACACGCCTGCTTCGGTGAATGAGGTTTGGGGAGTTGTTTGGATCGCAGTAGTCAACGAGGTTTGAAGACATAGAAACAAGGTTATTTTTAACAGAGGAATGGTGGATGTTCTGGAAGCTTTTGTTTTAGTTCTATTAAAGGTTTGGTCATGGGTTACATTCAAGTCACAGTTTGCGAATTTTTCCTTTTCTGATTGCTGCATAGATCTGTTGGTTTGTATGAGGATGATCTCATGACATATTCATTCAAGTTGTTTGATTGTTTACCCTTAATCTCTTCCTCTGGGTTAGTTAGGAGAGTTCTGTTTTGACGGACTTTGGAGTAAGTCTTGTGATAAAGATTATGGGTGAATTAATGTATAAGGGTTGAATCACCCCTAAAGTAATTCATATTTATTTATTGTTTATTGTCGATAAAAAAAATAAAAATTGGTCATCTTATACAAGACTAAATTTTATTCATAACCCTCACATACATAGGAAATAATCCGGATGACCAACTATTACTCCATCCATAACAAAATGAATAATCAATTATAAAAAAAATGTTATTATTATCAAAACAAAGATCACAATTAAAAAAAAATATCCATTCAAATAATACAATTTATTTATTTATATGTTCCATTCATGTTTTTTATTTAAATTATTTGCCTACTTATCGTTTTATATTTCCAAATAACATTCAATTAACATCATGATTTTAATTAGTAAACCACACTATTAAAAAATGTAAATTAAAATAAATACAAACAATTATTTAAAATTATAATGCATGAAAAAATTCCTAATTTTTCACAATAAATATTTTTAAATAAATAAAAATCCAATAAGTTTATTCGAAAAAATATAAATTAAAATTAATTTTTGTTGAAATTTTTTACAGAAAACCTATTTTCAAAAATTAACAAAATCAAAATTTAAAAAATTAAACATAAAAGAATTGAACATTGAAGTACGATTTCCCTAAAATAAAATAAAAAATTAAAATCATGATTTGGTGAATGCATGAAGTGTATTTCAGTATAAGATTTTAGGGATTTTGAAGCAACTTTCATTGTTAGCCCAAACACGATTCCTTCTTTTAGATATCGTGCTCCAAAGTGCAATTTGTTCAACGTGGTAAATTTTTTTCAAATATGCCCATGTAATATTAAATTTTTTTTATCCTACTTTTATAAAACAACTCTGTTGATGCTATATTAAATTTTTTTTGGGTTTTATATTATTTTAATCTATAATATTTTTAAATTTTACTTTTAGTCCATAATTAAAATTCTGTTTGTAAAAAATTTGACATAAAAAATTAAGATAATATACTATTTTAATTCAGCAGTTAAATTAATTAAATTACATTCTATATTAAGTTACAAAATCATTAAATAAAACTATTTTTAGAGATACAAAATAACTAGTTACTATATTAACTAAATTATTTTAAAAACAAAAATATTATTAATATTTAAAATAGTTTCTATTATTAATAAATAATTTTTAAATTGATATTTAATTAGTACCAAAACTTTAACTACCAACTTTAGACTTTATTTAATTGATAGGTGAAATTTTAATAACTAATTAAATACTAATTTAAAAATTATTTATTAATAATAAAAATTATTTACTAATAATTTTTTTAGTTAACCTAATTAATATACTGATTAATTATTTTTTATCTTTAAAATTAGTTTTCATTAATTATTTTGTTTACAGTATTATCAATAATAATGTAATATATAGAGAGAGAGTGAGAGAGATGCTTGTATATGTTGATATTAAATAAGAAGTGAAGTTTGAGTTTCTAATGAGTATATTCATAGCTTTTGAATTTTCCCTTTACTTCTCTTTTGTCTCTTTTCCTTATTCTCCAATAATCTATATGAATCTTTTTTTTTATCACTCCTTCACTCATAATATTTGAATTTGGGTAATCAGGACAAAGGGAACACTTGATAAAGGGAATGCCCAATAATGGTAAATGTTCTAATTGTGTTTGTTATTTTGTTACAAATTTGGTATGTGTTCAACCTTTTTTTCCCTTTCATTCACTGTGTGCATTTAGTTTTATCACTTTTGCATGTAAAGGGTAATTGTGAAAACTGTTTTGGAGAGTCAATGTCAAACAAAATCTGAGTTCCTCTTTGGTTTGCCCTAGAAGATACCATACTTTCCTCTACAAGACTTGGATTTCAACACTCCCATAAAGTGTTTCCCAACTTTTCTCATATTTTCAAATTCAATTTTAGAGTGGATATGCAATTCTTTTTGGAAAAAATAATTTTTTTTTTCTATTGAGAATTTGACTATGAAAGGACACCTACTCATTCTTTATATCCATAGATAAAAAAGAAAGAAAAACATAAACATAATTAATTATCAAAGATACGATGTAAAATATTAAATTGAGTGTTTAAAGTGAAAGGTCGAGGATTTAGGATTTAGATTTAAATTGAGTGTTTAAATTGTAAAAGAATGGAAGAGTTGTTAATAAAATTGAAAATGTGAAGAGATATTTAAAAAAAAAATGATGAAATTTACAAATATTGTTTTCCTTATTTTCAGGTGAAAAATGGCAAAGAAACAAGCATTACTGTCAACAAAATTGAATATGTTTTACAACTAATAATCTTATGACAATAATTATTACTATTTTACTTCTATTTTTTATATTTCTCGTCAACTATATAACTTTTATTTTTAATTTTCTTCTCTTTTTTTTTCTCCTCTTTACTTAAATTTTTTCTATCTATTTATTCTCTACTGGATAAAGCTATGGAGAGTTTAAAAATTTATATTTGATTTGTAATCTTAACTCACATTTTGAATAATATCATTCTCAAAGATACAAATTAACATTTTCGAAATCAATTGTAGCAAAGTATAGGAAGTTGAGCCTTTTTACTTTCTGTTTCTCTAAACTTCAGTAAAATTAATATTTTAAAAATTGATTTGTTTTTTAGAATGATATTTAAAAAGTTAATTGAAAAGATATAGATTATTTATTTTGAGTAACATATTCCAAAATTTGTTTTACCCATAACATTTTAAATGTCATTGTAAAATTAACTAAAATATAGATATTGCAAAATATTTTAAAAGCTTAAATAAATTCTATAAATTGAAGTTTAATTCTCGTTAAAAATTTTAACAAAAATTGAACCTTGCATTAATCTAATACTCTTCGGTGTTTTTTTTTTATAAAAATACTTTTATGTTAGATATCACTTTGCAACTTGACATCTTAGTTAGAGTGACACCTTAAATAACATTAATCATTTGTCATCATATAAAAAAATATTATTAAAAAAATAAAAAAATAAAAAAAATATAAAAATATGAGATGATTAGGCCAAAACTTATATGTTAACAAAAATGATACATAGGTACATTATACCTATTTATAAAGAATTCTAAAAACAGACTTGATAAAAATCTATTATATCAATGAAATGATTTTTTATGAATAAATTATAAATTAGCCAACTTATCAGCACACGAAAAATATAAATAACCCTAAACCTAAATTTTCCACAATAAAGATAAGTATTTCATTAATTCCGAAGCATGAAATATTTGTCGTAACTGTGATACTAAATAAAATATATTCTATTTAATTAAAACATCTTAATTCAGTGAAAATCAAATGGAATGTTAATTTATATAAAACAAGATATTATATTATGAAGATCTGATTATATTTTATGATAAATTAATATCTAAAATTTGAGCAGTGCACTAAGGTCAAAAGTTATTATTTACAGCTACTCATGAAAATTTGCAGAGAGTAATGATTCGTGTTATGTTGTTACATTCAGAGTACACTAATTTTTGTTGTGACTGCAGTCAAATCACTCACGAAACGAGTGCTACTTCTTAATTGTTTAACCATGTCAACGTTTTAAAAAAATATTCATTTATATTTTTAATTTTTAATTAAAAAATATGTTTTAGAAAAAAACAACAAAATATCTCAAAATTATATTGTTTTTCCTCTCCCAAACAAACACTTTTATCAATTCTATCTTTATTTATTTTTACTCATCATTTCAACCAAACTCATTACTAACAACAAATCATTCATAATATTATGGTGGAATTTAAAACTATTTTAAAATTCAATCAATACAAAATTTCAATTTAAATAACACTTTTTTATATTAGTGCATTAAAAAAATTTAAATTAATGATTTGTTTGATTGTCTTTTTTAGTCAGAAACAATAATTATATCTTCAGAAACAGAATCAATCATTACATTGGCAATTATAGCCTCCAAAATGGAGGTAGTAGTGACTGTTATGTGATGGCAGTGCCATAAATTATTTTTTATTCTGATTGAGTTTGGAGTAGACTAAGCTCTTCAACCAAACAATCCAATCTAAACAAATATAACCTAAATTCAACTTAAAATATCAATCTTAAATAGGTTAAACTTCAATATTTTTGTGTTTATTAAATCAAATCCAACTTCTGAAGGAAATTCTTATGGATTAATCTAAGATCCATATTAAACTAAAATTATCAATATTATTAATAAGCGTAGTAATATAAACATTATTTAATTTAATTATTATTCAATTAATTAAACATATATTTTTAAAATATTAATAAATTCTTCAAATATTAAATAGTATACTTTATTTTGAAATGTAAAAAGTAATATTTTGAAATTATAAATTTAAATATAAAATATATATAATTTGTGATTTAATTGATCTTAGTGAATTGAAGATAAATTTATCTAACACTAACTCGTATATAGGCTGCAAAGTTACATACATGTTGAAAACATCAAATTTTAGACACAGACACATGTGACGTCTGAATAATTATATAAAACATTTTCTGATAAACAACGCTACGCATAATGCAACTCCCGAATAAGAAAATAAAAGTGGATGATATGTAGAAAAAAATTAGGTAGTTTCTTTCTGCAACCCTACATTTTTCTTCCTGCACCTACATAATGTTGTCAATAAACAAAACCATCCTTATATAAAAACTGTATATTTATTTTTTTTTCATTCTGGATTACAAAATCCGGTAAAATTTCGGATTGGCGCATCCGATAACTTTTTAGATTGGTACTTCCGGTAGTACATAAATGACAATGTTAATTTAAAATAAAAAAATGCAGAATATCTATAATTAAAAAAACTATTCTAGATCCGTCAATCCATAATTCAAAATATGCATTCTTGATTCAGAAATTCATAATTGAAAAAAATTATTCCGGGTCCACCAATTCGTAATAGAAATTAGATTTCCAGATTCAGCAATCCGAAAATCAACAATTTATGCAAACTTTACTTTCGGAACACCCCCTCATTTGGAAAGTAACATGAAATACTTTCGGATTGATGAATCCGTAGCATAATCCCATATCCCAATTTCAAATAAAAGGTGAAGGTCAGTTTCGGGATTTTAAAAATTGTGGGGGTGAAGGAAGAAAAATGCAGGGGTGCAGAAGAAACTTCCAAAAAGTTAAATAGATAGAATTGGGCTCGAGTGATACACAGTCCACATAGGATTGGGCTGAAAAAAATTTAAAGCCTTTTATAATAAATTAAAATAAGCAGTAGTGTTTTAGAATAAAAATAAACAGTAATTGAATAACATTATTTTATTAAAAAAAATATTTAAAAAGTTTCATATTTTTTTGTTTACCTTTTTCTATTTATTAATCATTTATCCTCTCTTTTTTCTATTTTTGTTTTTGTTATTAAAAAATTATAAAAAATGCACAATATTTTTATTAAAGTGGTGAAATTTAAAAATTAGGTAATGGCATACTTCTTTTTTGGTGTATGCTCTCAACAAGCACCAGCTGCCCAAAACATAGGTAGAAGTGGATAAGAAAAATCGTATTATATAAGGTTCAACTTCCAAGTAAAAATATAATAAAAAGAAAATCATAGTGAGAGCTAACTATTTTAGTAATTATTATAAAAATAAAGATTTTCTTTTTAAAATAACCTCTTCTAAACATAAAAATTACTAAATTAGAAATTATCATTGACTTATCGTGAACAAAAAATTCTATCAAAACACCATTATTCTCTAAACTTTATGCTTTTTTTATTTTTCTTCTAAACCCAATTTGATAGAAAAAGAAGGCCTAATAAAAGGATCCAAAGAATGAAAAGAGGGCAGTTTCTTCATGTACCTCTACATTTTTCTTCCTACACCCCAAAATTTTTTAAATCTCGAAACTGACTTTCACCTTTTATTTGAAATGGGGATCTGGGAGTGTACTATGGATTCATCAATCTAGAAGTGAATCATGTTGATGAGGGAATGTTAAGGAAGCAAAGTTTGCATAAATTTTTGAATTCCAGATTGCTAAATCCAGAAGCCTAATTTCTATTATGAATTGGTGGATCCGTTATGATTTTTTCAATTATGGATTTCTGAATCCGGAATGCATATTTGGAATTACGGATTAGCGAATCCAGAATGTTTTTTTTAATTATGGTTGTTCTGCATTTTTTTATTTTGGATTAACACCGTCACTCATGGACTACCAGAAGCACCAATCTGGGAGGTTACCGAATGTGTCAATCTGAAATTTTACTGGAAGCATCAATCTGAAAATTTATCGGATTTCGTAATCTGGAATAAAAAAAATAAATGTACAGTTTTTATGTAGAGATAATTTTATCTTTGCACAAAATTGTGAGGGTGCAAGAAGAAAAATGTAGGGATGCAGGAAGAAATTGCCTGAAAAGAGTTCAAACCAAGTGTTAGCAAGAACAAATGCACTCTCGTAATTTCTAACTGCACCCCAATAAATTTATAAAATTAATATTTTATCCTACCCAACAAGTTTTTCAGAATTTTTGGGACATGGCTTTTAAAATAGAATTTATAGGATTTTCAAAACAAACTTTATAAAAACATAAAATAAATGATATTTTTAGAACAAACTTTCTAGAATAAATATGATACCTTTTGGTGTTTTCTGAAATACATGAAATATGTTCCAAAACAAGTTTCTTAACAAAATTTCTAAACCAAAATTTTCGTTGTAGATAACTTTCGGAACTAGCTTTACAAGATTATCTTTCTCTTCTTCTTCTTCCTTTCAAATAATGCATTAGAGAATGGAGGTGCAGTTGCAATGGTGGAGCAACATCAATGATAGCAGTGGAAGAAAGGGGGTAGTTTAGTTGTTTTTCTATTAATATGGTGTGCAGTAGTTAGTAATAATGGGGTTCTGAAAGCAAAAGTTTAGTAAGATTTAAGAAGAGTCTTGGGTTCATGTATAAGCCCAATTAAGTCCAGAACAACAAAATCCAAATTGATCAGAAGCTAAATAAGAACTAAAGCATAAAAACAAACACATAAAATGTGTTTACTTATTATTATTTTGGTTTCCAGTTTGTTTATAAAGTTTCACCTCATTTTTAATATATCTTTATTTCCAAATATTTGTAAAGAAGATATAAGAACAATAACCCCTCCTCTTGTACAAATATTTGAATCCAAGAAAAATAAGATTACAATTTTATAATTAAAAGCAAAAATGAAGACATATCCTAAATGCACACAGGCGAAAGACTTAACCAAAACTTTGAACTTTTTCTTGAAGTTTCTAAGAGACAAAATCAAGAGGTACTCTTCCTCAAAACACTTTGCATCGGAGAATATGAGACTAATTGTGCAAAGCTCAACTGCACTTGTATTTTTGTCACTCCAAGAAAAATAAGTCATACATTGCTCAATTCTTTTATTTTCAAGTGTTTATAAGCCTAATGCTCCTCCACTTGTTGTTTGACCATGTGGGTGTGTAGTGGGTCATGTTATATTCCATCCATGCCTCTCCAGTTAAGGTTTTGACTTCCTTAATGGAAAGGGTTGCGTGTTTACTCCACCAATTAGAGCTTTGACTCTCAAGTCAATCTCTAATTAGGCTTACTTATGCATCTATTTTTTTTATGTAAGAAGAATTATAATTCCTATACATTTTTCTACTTCCTATTTCATGTACACATTACTTTTATACACTTTTACAAAGTTAAGAAGACGGAAAAAGACTCGTCAAATGTGGTTTCTCCCCCAAACAAGGCTCCATCTTCTTCATTCTTCTTAACCCAAGATTTATGACAGGATGGTTTTCCATCATCTAAAGCTCTAAATCTTCTTTTTGCAACCTAACATATGCATATGATAAGTCCAATTTTGGATATGACCTTGTGGGGAGAAAAGAAAAGAAAATTTGTTTAGTAAAACCGTTTAGAGTTACTTGTAAAATATGTGGAAAGTCTGGACATGCCAATGTTAAATGCATACACACAAAAAGTACCCCTAAAACTAATAAGAAATGACCCAAAAGAGGATTTGGGTAATTAAGAAACTCATAATTCCCATTTCAAATCTACCATATGGGAAAAGGTTAGGAACAAAACAGTGGTTGCTTATGACATAAGACAAACACCAAGTCTACATTCTTAGGCCTCCTAAGATATGAAGGAAGAAAATGTAGTCTTTGCAGGTAGTGGGTCCGTAGACATATCCTTCTTAGTTTGTATTCAAAATGTTTATGTAGAAGAACTAAAATATAATTTGTTGAGCATAAGTCCATTAGGTAACCATAGATAGATGAAAGAACAATCTATATGAGATTGATCTCTTGGACTTAAGCAGAAGGTCACCTGCTTGCTATTTAGAAGGTCACCTCCCATGTGGTCATCGAACTCTTCTTCTTATGGTCATGCTTCTTGTTCAACTATGGGCACTCAACTCTCATGTGTCCAAGCTTTTTGATATGCAATATACACTTGATGAAATCACCTATATGAGTTTCAAGTGGGGCTGCTTGCATGAGATCTTGGCAAGATCTTCAAAGCACTCATGAATACCAAACACTCACATATAGTAAATGCAACACATCAATAACAACAAGAATTATGGGGGTGTATTGTGATTGATAAACCATTAACACATACTAAGTGTCTTGGTTCATATAGCTTGTTATACCATATACAATGTGTGTTAAGCTCATCAATCTAGAACTGGTTCATATAGTTTGTTACACAAGCTCTAATGCATTACACCTTGTATCAAACCCATAATCTATCTTCTTTCCTTCTTCTTCTACCTTTTGCAATATGTGTTGTTATAAAAATGAATTTGTTAGTATCACAAAAGAACGTTGCAAAAGAACATTGCGAAGGTGACATCCACATTTTTCGGTGACTGCAGTTTTTCTGTTCAACTTCAAATTCAAATCCAAATCTTGTAGGAGGAAATCTTGAACATGAAACCACTTGAAGTTGGGTCCTCTCCGATTCACGAGCCATTCCAAGGATGACACAGTATCCCACTCACCTTAGGAGCTTCCAGATTTGATGTCACCATGATTGAAAAACTCGTAGATAGTGTATTCCTCCCTTTTCGGCCACGTTGCTCAACTTGTTGCACGCTCACGATTGAAAAACGTACAAATAGTATACTTCTCCTTTTCATTTGTGACCTTGGTTCTTCCTCCACATATAAAATAGGTGGTTCTGCACTTTGAAAAATACACACATTGTTTCACGTCCTCTCTCTTTTTCTACATTTCTAGTTCTATTTCCCTTACAAGTTTTCTTACTAGTTCTAAGATTATGGGTATTATCCGAAAAAAATTCTGTTATATCCTGAAAAACTTGCACAACATACCGCTAATGAATCCTTACGAACAATAATCATCACATCTAAAAAAATCAATTTTATTCGTGTTCTCTTCATTTTAGAAATGATTATTGATTTGTTAGCAATCATGTTTTTGTCTCTGTGATCTTTTAAGTTGGTAGGTGCTTTTCTCACTTTTATATTTATGTATATCCAAGCTTAGGTAGTATTGTTTTTACATGGATATACTTCTTATATATTCCTAATACGAGGTATATGCATAAGGACATTGATAGGTTGACATTTTAATTTTTCTACCTCTCATTTGCCAACCACTAATATTACTTTTTACTTTAAAATTGTATTTATATTTATTTTTATTAATTAAATATAATATTTTATTATTTAAAGGAGTTGTGGAATAGAAGTGTGAGAAAAAAAAGTGTCAAACTTGTATTTTTTTTATGCAATTGAAGAGTTTTGTGCAATATGGAATTGAGGAAGCACGTGAACTAGAGAGAGAAATTTACATTTGAAAGGCAGTGGGGTCCACAGGCATTTTCTCTGTATGTGCCACATTTACGTGACAGTGGGATCCCCTTTGTTTCTTTTATTACATCATAGGATTGCTCCAAATTTTGGTCCTTTGTTTATAGGCCTTTCTAAATTTAAAATCTCTTTTTTTCTTTCTACCACTTACTGTTTAGATAAAAAAATCTGGGCTTGTGCGTAGGACCAATTGACTAGGCATTTTTTATATACACACCTCAGCAGGTTTTGTTTTTGAGAGGAATTGGGTCAGGCTAAGGCCCAACAATTGCATAATACCACGTCTTTTTTTATGTTTCAACATTTTGTTTTTCTACAAAAGCCTGGGCCCATTCGTCTGGTCCAACATTTTTCTTATTTGCAGCTCGTTTTTATATCTGCACCATATTTTATTTACAAAAGCCTACTGGTTAGTATTTTGCTACTTGCTTACTCCCTTTTTTATTTATATAGCCCCAGTTTTAATATTCTTAAAAAAGGTTTGGGTCAGTTCATTCGGCCCAACGTATCTAATTTTTAACATATACAAATACCAACTTGTTTTTGAAAATTAAAATTAAAATATAATGTTTGCCCTACATCCAAATAAAATTTAGTTATATGTGTGATTGCAAGTGTCATAATATTTAACACACAATTGTTTGAGTATTTGTATGATCATATACATCATCTTATATTTTTTTCAACAAAAATAAAAAATATATTTTGTTTAAAAAAGTATCAATGACTATGTATAATCGTTCATACTATTTTATACTCCAATCAACATGAATTATAAAAAAAGTAAAACCCTAAAAATATAAAAATTTCAAAAATTAAAAATATCAACATTGTCGAACAAACATCTTTTTGGATCTTTAGAGCTATGTAAACCCTATTTTTTACATCATGAATGGAAATACATTCGAGTAAGGTCAATCATTGTCTTACCCAAAAACAAATTTCAAAAATATTTTCTTTATTTTCACATGCATTTTTGTTTCTTTTTATGGAAAAATAAACATTCTAAAATATCACAATCTCTTTTGCATATTTAATTATAGGTATCTTATAGGACGAACATTGTAGGGTGTTAACACTTTTCCTACATGTAATTGACTCTTAGACTTTATATCCAGTTTCGCAGGTTGTTTCTTTTTTTTAAGGTTTTTCTATAGTTTTCCTTGATAAACTATGATGGTGACTCCCTTTATTTATTTTTTAAAAAAAGTCATCTCGTCGTGATCCCAGTTGTGACACCCACTATTGTTGTTGGATATTTTCCTTTAGACATTGTGAGACGCTCAACTGTTTAGAGGTTGAACTCTAATACCAACTGTGGAGACGAGTTAAAAACACAAGGAATGGTTGAATTGTGTTTTTAAACTTTCTAAAATTTTCACGATGTATTGTTTAATGATACACAATCAAATGAAAGGTTTACTTGACAGAAGGTTTGTCAAAAATATTTTCTAAAGCTTGGTTCGTAAAACTGTCTTAGTCAATGATCTTGTGGTTGGATGGTTTCCATTAGTTTGATAATGCATACTACATCCAGTTCTTAATCAAATTATTGATTTTCACTAAGAAAACTAGTACTACAAGTTACAAACCATGTATTATTCGGAATTAAACCACTTCTATCTAAAAAATCCAAGTATTATTTGGACGCACAATCACTTTTAGCTAAAAATCCAAGTATTTTTTGGAACTTAGTCACTCATGGCTAAACAACCCTGAGTATTGTTTGGATCTCAAACACTCCTTACTAACCCGTTGAGTATTGTTTGGAACACAATCACTCCTTGATGGAAAACACTATTTTTCTAGTACTCTTCTTTATGATTTCTTCTTTGCACAAATGATGAAATAGAGTTGAGGAGTGGAAGCATTCTTAAAACTCAATAAGAGTTTCAATGGATAAGGAATTTGTGAGAGTGAGAGGTGATGTCAACTCACTAGGAAAGATTCTAGACTTGGAGAACTTAGGAAGCAAAAAATGGGCAGCATTTCATTACTAATTTCAAGTTTAAAAAATACAAGAGAGGAGCATTCCTATTTATAGGAGGCTTGGATGTCCAAAAGAAAGGAAAAATGAGTGGGAAGCTTCTAACCCTAGCTTGGAGCCCAAGTTTGAGTGAAACTTAGAAGGCAAGCTTTTAAACCATAGTTGGAGCCCAAGCTTTTTGCGCCCCTTCCCTTGCATGGCTATCTTAGAGTTTCTCTTGGGTCATTAGAAACCCAATTAAAACCCTTGTTAGGTTTAGAAAATCTCACTCTACTTAGCCTAAATACATGACCCAAATATTCTACACTACTTGACCCAATACATGGCCCATGAAATTCCTAATCTACAAAATACAATTATTTAAACTAAAATTTGGCCCAAAATGATGATCATTTGGTTTCGTTGAAACCAACTGAGTCTCACTCTTCTTGTAGTCCTTTGACCAAATCTCTAGTATTCTTTCATGTATGGAAGTCTTCTCTAAGATACTTTGTACATTCCTTCATCATAGAGGTGTCCTCTTTATTGGACCTATAAAAGATAAACAAAAGTCCAATTAGGTCAATGTATTATAGTAATTCCTTAAACAAAATTTTAGGTCTTCATCCTCCTTATAAAGATACCATTTTGTGTGAGATTATTCCAATGGATGTTGAACATATTCTACTTGGCCGCCCATGGAAATATGATCATAAATCTATTAATGAAGGTCAATACCAATAAAATCATCTTTTGATATTTATGGAAAAAAGATCATTGAAGAAGAAAAGAGGAAGAAAGGGAAATTAGAGAGAAAAAGATAAGAAGAGAAAGAAAGGGAGAAAATAGAAAGAGAAGACTCTAGTCCTAGTTCTTTCCATGTTGTTTACATTGACTCTTTCATTGCTAAACATTTTTTGTTGAAGAATGTTAATCAAACCGATACTATCCCCGGAGAAAATATTTTTCAGACGAATTGTCAAACTTTTAAAAGGTTTGCTCTTATGGATAATTGTAACTTAACACTTTGTTTATTAAGATGTTGAAACACAATATAGAGGCCTCTTTTCCATCTTATAAACTTTCTTGGATTCAAAATGATGGAGTTCTACTTATTTATCAACAAGTGAAAGAAAATCTCTTTATAGGACACTATGCTAAAATTGTTTTGAGTCACATTGTACCTTTAGAAGCTTGTGATGTTTTATTAAAATTACTCGAGCAATTTGACTGTACCCTTGTTTACCATGATTGTTTTAATAAAATTATTTTCACTTATAGAGGAAATAAGTTTGTGGCTAGTTTTGCAATATTTTCACAAGTAGTTAAAACCAACTACAAACACATTTGAATTTTGAAAAATCTCTTTTTGGAGCTGAATATGACAAGAATATAAATTCATCTGAAATGTGAAAGATTGCTTGAAATAAAACAATCAAACCAAAAGATTAAGCAATTTCATAAGGTAGAAAAACATAAGAGTAATCATACTCCTTGGATCAATTTTTTCTATCTCACATGCAAGTGGTACAATGATCTTGGAAGCAAGGTCCTTTCTTCTACTCTTATTCTTATTTTTTTTACACAAATACCATATGTTTTACTATTTCATTATTTCTACAGGTTAATTTTCTATCCTAGAGGAAGATAATCAAAAAGCACAACAAAAAGGTGGCTAGCTGAAGCGAATTTGAGGACAAATCCTTTTGAAATCAGGGACCTCGATAGAGGACCATCTTCACTTTTAAGCCACCATACACTCAATTAAGAGCAGAAGACCAACCTAAAAAATATACAAAAGTAAACTTTGCCTTAGTTTACATAAATTTGTAAATAATATAATAGCCTTTTTTTGGGCTTTGTAGTTTTTAGCCAATATTTAGAATAGGTTAAAATTAGTTCCTAGGCACTATAAAAACCTTATCTTAGCCTTTAAGAAAAGGTTTTAGAGCACCTAAGAGAGTTACATGGTTTTGGTTGCCTTTAACCTTCACCATAGTTAAGCTCTTCTTAATTAAGGTGAAGACATTCAAGAGGCATGGTTAAGAGCTTTCTTAGCCTATAAATAAGAGGCTTCCTTCTTGTAATCTTTAGACTTGGATGAATGAAATTGTTTTATGAATTTTCAATAAAATTCTCTCCAATTTTCTCCTTCTAAGTTGCTCTCAAGCATAGTAGAAACTCAAGGAAGTTGTCCTAACCTATTCCTTGGCCCTTGCACATAAAACTGCACATTCCTCTTCTTCTCTCCCAAATCCATTTGGTGCATTCCTCCATTCTTTCCAAAGACTTCGCTGCCTCCAAAACTTGCTCTCCAAAACTTAAGAACAACATTGCATCATAGATAAAGTCACATATGTACAAAAAGGTTAAGAAGAACAAGATTCTTCAAGACATAATCAAGAAAGTTTAGACTTCTAAAATCCATGTACTTCTTATCAATGACGTCCGTCGAGCTTCCTTGAGCAATGAGGACTCTATGGGCCTTTCTCCCATCATGATTACCGACAACACAATAGAATCATCCTCGTGTTGTTCCACCCCTTCTAGGTCAGTATTCGAGAAGTGAATCGTTGGAGCTGAGGACACCTCAATAGCGTTAACCACAAAAAATTTCCTGGAATATCTTTTGCGACTAGAGCTAGTTGCCCCTCCGCCTGCAAACCCCCTGCGATCGTGTTGAAATATCTGAGTATGGGGGTTTCATATTCACACATGAGGTCGGATGGTCTAACACTGTATTAGCGTCTGATTTTCTCACATACTGTTGTAGATGCCCCTCCTCCACCAATTTGTGAGTTGATTTGTCAACATATAATATTTCTTAGTATCGGGCCTGTTCCCTTTGTGAAATTCACACACTACAAGAAAATCATTAAATAACAACCAAATTTAGAGACAAAAAACAATTAGTCACTATATTGACTAAATTAGATAGTATTTTAGAGACTAAAAAGTTATTGGTATCTAAAGTGGTTTTTATTATTAAAAAAAATTTAAAAATAGTTTCTAAATTGGTATTTAAATTAGCTACCAAGGTTTTAACTACTAATATTTTAGATTCTAAATTAATCTTTAAAAAAGACTAATAGAAACTAATTTATAATATAAAATAGTTAATAGCTAAAATTTTAGTAGATAATGATTAGATACCAATTTAGAAACTACTTTATAATTTTTTATTAATAATAGAAATTACTTTAGATACCAATAATATTTTTAGTTTATAAAATGGTATCTATTTAAATATAGTAACTAATTATTTTTGTCTCTAAAATTAGCTTTTGTTTAATGATTTTTTTTAGTGACACCAAACCTCCTTAATGTGCCCTTGTGGTTGGTTCGCTTTATGGGGAAACTGCAACATGCTTACAACCTCGATATCTGAAAGAATATGATTTCTTTAAATCGTCAATGGGGAACACTCATGTCCACCTCGTTCCCTCATTGTCCGTTAGGCTACGTATGGAACACAGTAGTGATCGCCCCGCCTTCCTTGGTCGTGGTTGTTCCTTTTATGCTTCCATTATGTCCTCCATAAGCATTCTCTTTATACTTTTGTGGTTGTTGGTTTTTCTCTCCCATCCTTTTCAGCCTCATCACTTCTTCTGCTTCGATGAGGGAGGCGACCCTGACACTACACTGACTTATGACATAGTTTCGACTTTATTTCGTATCAGAGAATCACTGAAGGGTTTAGCCTTGAGTCCTTTTATAAAGGCGTCCACGAATAGTTCCTCATTGGGTTGATTTATTTTGACCATTATCTCGCAAAAATGATTAAGATAACTCTTGAGGGGTTCTCTCTTCTTCTACTTCACAAAGAACAAATCTGCAATTTTGAGGGGTTTTACCTTGTTTGCCGCAAACTGCTCCAAGAATTTATGTGAGAAAACTTGGAACGAACTGATGGAATAGACCGGTATATTACTGAATTACTGTAGGCGACTTCAGTGAATGTTCCCATTAACATTTTACATTGTATCGCGTTCGTCCTCCCTTAGATGAGCATTTATGCCATAAAGGTTTTAAGGTGGAGCTTTGGGTCCCTAATCCCCATAAAGGGGGTAACCTTGGGCACCATGAAGTTGGACAGTACCTGTTAATACATAATATTATGGGTTAAAGGTTATGGGTTAAAGGAAAGGCCATGTGGTCTTGCCTTGCCATGCTTCCTGAGTCCTGCAATTATTTGTTAATTTTTGTAATTCTTTATGTGCCCTCATTTCCTCTTCCATCAAGTGGCAAGTCATCTCTACTTCTTCCCATAGCATTTCCTGCTTCTCTTTGGCTTATGTCGCTCTCCTATGTGCTTCCTCATTATCCTACTGCAATTGTTGGATAGTTTGTAAGATTTGTTGCATTATTGGATCTCAGGATTTGTGAATGTTGTGGTGAAACCAAGCAAAACTCTCCAATGACTCTTTTGTGGAGTTAGGAAAGGATATACCGGGCACCACAGTAGGTGCCAAATGATCTTGTCTAAGAATCTTTGAATCCCTAGTCCAATCATTGATTATCTTCTATCTTCTGGAATGGTCCTCGTCCTTTTTATACTATTAATCCTCTTATTCACAAGGATGTATCTGCCCCTGATTGTGTTTTAGATACATTTTCTTTATTTTTTATTATTGTGTCATTAATTTTGATTGCCAAAGAATTTTTTTGATTATGATCAAGAGAGTACCACATCAAATTATAAAGGGAAACACAATAATTCTCCATTAAGGCATAATATCACCGGGTATTTGTAATTATGATGACCTCACAATTCCTTAGGGATGGCAAAGCGGGGCGAGGCGTGTGGGCTGGCCCGCGGCCCGCTGGTAAAAAACGCGGGGCGGGCTGACCTTTTCAACCCGCTAACCCGTCCCGCATTAGCCTGCAACCCGCACGGGCCAGTAGCGGGGCGGGGCAGGGCGGGGCGGGGCGGGCTGGCCCGCTAACCCGCAAGAAAAAAAAAATTGGCACTTAGTAGCAGCAGTGCAACGTACAAAAAAATCTACCACTAAAAAACCCGTACAAACCCGTACAAACTCAAAACAAACCCAATACAAACTCAATACAAACTCACTGCAACCATAACAAGGGGCAAAAAGAACCAACAACTCTTATCCACCAACCCAACATCCCACAAAAACCAACAACCATCGAAATAGAGATACCTATCACCCTAAACTGGGTCATGCCAATTAAATCGATTTCAAACAGGATAAAGGAGCAAGACACTAGTCAGAAAAGGAGAAGCAATTTTAGAAGTTACCCATGACCAAGCCTTCAATTGAGCCAAAAGTTATCTTATTTTTATTGTATTATTTTTATGAAAAATGAATTAATTAATTGTCATTGTTTTAGTATATGCAGATGATGGGGAAGATTATAATTATGAAAAAATGGATGAAAGTTCTTCTAAGGTGGCATCCAATGTTATTGAAATGGAAGAATGTCAATAATGTTTATGTTTAATGTTTTTGAATT
>Ga0123342_1003561_pt1 | contig 24855 bp, 8 predicted proteins | sample Turbeawhitnodule_FD_89960 | JGI IMG/M metagenome (GOLD analysis project Ga0123342, IMG submission 89960) | Root nodule microbial communities of legume samples collected from Mexico - Turtle bean Mexico white nodule | ecosystem: Host-associated > Plants > Roots > Nodule | place: Mexico: Nepantla... | reverse complement strand
TTTATTGTTGAGATTTGAAGAAAATTGAATAATTTGATAAATTGATCATGTAATTTGGTTTTCTCTTTGGATTTAAGTGTGTATATTATAAAATTCTATTTTTAGTCGCTTACCCTTGCTTTTTTCTTGCTGTGTTTGAACTGCGATGACTGTACTATGTACACGAGCATATGACCATACAGGTGCAGGAGAACCTTAGAGGTTACAGAGTTTTATTTTGAGTTGTGGATATATAAATATTTGTATTTCTATAAATCCTAATCATGTATTAGGAATATTTTGAAAAACTGTAAACTTGTATAGAAATATGTAGAACCGGTATTGTAATAGTTATATGTAACTTATGGGGTGTTACACATATACTTAATAAAAGTAAAAGTAAAAAATTAAGAATTCAATGAATTAACATGTCAACCTGTTTTTTTTACAATATAGATTAAGACTTTCAATCCCTTCTCATTATAATTTGGCTCCATATATTTACGAAGAATCGTGTCAAAATAGGTTGATTAGTCCATTTTTTCAACTTAAATCTTAGTCCTTTTAAAGAGAAAATTAGAAATTAAAAAAAATATAAACTAAAAAGGTAATTAATTTTTAAAAACTCAAGTGATATAAATAAAATTAATTTCCAGATTTAGATGCTGTAATTTGATATATAAATTTGATCACATTATATATTTTAATAAGATAATGTTATTTCCAACTTTTCTAAATTATAATTATTATTCTAAAAATAAACAGTGAGAATAAATGAAGGTTGGAGTTGGGGGAGATTAGTATAGCTTAACAAGTTTTATTTTGTGTATTTTTCTTATTTTATGATTCTTAAATATCCCCTTTAGTGAATTCTGAGGGACTTTGGCGTTCAATTTACAAAGGAAAAAAAAAACCATCAACACGTTTAATGTTATGATAAATTTAAAAAAAACTGATAATATATTTTAATATGCTTTTATTATTAAATAAGTTATATGCGAGTTTTTATTGAATAGAAAACTGAAACTATTTTATAGGTATTACAGATAAAATTTATAAATAATAAAATATATTATTAATACCTTTAAATTTATACATTTTTATTAATAATAAATTCATTTGATTGTGTAATATTATTATTGTCTATTTAAAAGTATTAATTATCCGTCACATTTTATTTAACCTTTAAAATATATCACACCACATTAACTATTGGAAGCAAATTACTATCAAGAACAAATAATGTCATATTATATATCTCTCAGAGTATTTTAATTTATCGTATTAATTTAGTTTATTAAAATAGTATTTATCAATTTTCTAATAGTAATTTCATTTACTATATCTAATCTAAATAAGTAAAGGATTCGTAGTTACACTCCAATCTTTTTAAAAGGCAACTATGTAATAAAAAAACTCCTTTATAATATAATAACTTGTGTAATCAATAATTTTTATAAGAGAGCATATATTATCTTAAAAGATAAATAATATGAAATGGAAGAAGTACTTTCTAAATTTGCGTTTGATAATATTTTATTTTATAAGATCCAATTAATTAATTTATTGAATATATGTTAATTTTTCCAAGAGGTATGCTACTGGAAGATCCAACACTTCACACCTTTTTCTGGATTCTCTTGACTCGTATTAAATGTACACGCGTCTCCAAGCAAATCATTCTACTTAGTTTTCGTCGTCTCATTAAGGACTACAATTTATCAATTTTATTAATCATATTTTTAATATTAATATTTTATTAATTGAAAAGATATGTTTGAGTCCCTGAATTTTGGGTATATCTATTTCCTACTTTATTTAAGACAAATTAGTTTTTATCCAATGTCACAAATGATGACAATATTGGTATGGTAGAAACTATTTTTTATTACCTGATATTTGTCTTAAAATTTGTAACAGACATTAATAGCTTTAATAAATATATGTCAATAATATTTACTTATTTGTTTGTTAACGGGATTTATATGAGTATGTGTGGCATTTTACATGTAGATATTTGTTATTGTTAATTATTATGAATACTTTTTTAAATATTTCTTTTAAAAATAAATCAAGTGGTTAAAATAAAGTTATTAATAAAAAAATATTTATTATTAAATAATTTTTTAGAATTTAACTTTATATATGTATATTTTATATTTATATAGATGAAATTGAAATTATTTTAAAAATTATTTCTTAAAACTTATATTTTATTTTTCGATTTATCTATACTAATAAAAATTTATTTAAATTATATTTTGAATTAATTTTTTTATCAAAGTTTATATTTTAAGTAATTTTTTAACACAATTTTATTTAAAGATAAAAAATACCCATAAATATTTATAGGTAGTTATAGACATAAAAAAGATTGTAACTATTTTTTTCCGCCAAATAGTGATATAAATCGAATATCAAGATTTTTTTAATATCTTTTTATGGTGGAAAAAAATAAATAAAGATTTTTTATTTGTGAATGAAAACCCAATCCACTTGCAATTTCAAAAAATATAAAAAGATATTAAACAAGTTGACTAATTAAAGAGAAAATTTTGTGATTCATAATAATTTTTCATTGGATAAGATCTATACAAAAAAATTAAAGTGGTAAAAAAACAGCAAAAAGATGTTGAATATCCTAACATATGACATTATTAATTTTTTGTCGTTGAAAAAGGGGTAAAAGTAGTAAATGAAATACTTATGGAAGAAAGATAAATTAGTAAGATATGTTGAGTTGGTTGGGTAAAGTTTCATGAGCACTGGAATTCAATAAATTGAGTGTGCTTAGGGGAGAATTGCAGGCCAAATGGTGTGAAGTTCTGGATTTGGATGTATTTGAAGGGGTGAGAACACAACATTCCAAAAACAAGTGGAGGAAGTTAAAAACCAAGCAGTAATGAGTTTATGTTACGGTCTGTCGGCAATAATAAAGGGTGAATAGCCAAAATTGATGTATTCCACTACTCCAACTGTCACAACTCATTTTTTTTCCTTCCCTTCCCCTTTTCATCCCCCATTCAGTAGTCACTTTCCAACATTGTTCCACTGAAACACACACACTGCCATCTCTCTCTTTCTCTCTTACTCTCTTTGTCTCAGGTAACTCACCTTGCTGCTGTCTCTCTTTTGAGTGATTTGGATCTAGAAGGTGAAAGAGAACTAAAGACTCATTTTTCAGCATACTTTTCTTTCTGGGTCATTTCTCAAATGATATTTCCATGCTCCTGTTGCTTCCTTCTTCTTCTTTTTGCCAAAACATAGCATTTATTTGGCTGTGTCATTATTATTATTGTAATAATCTTTATGTCGTTGCTAAAGTAATTGGATTTAGTTGCGACCTTCCAGCTTAATTTGTTCATCTTCTGAGTTCGTTCACATGTGTGCTCATAAGTTTCAATTTTTGTGAGCTTTATCTCTTGCCGGATGTAATTTTAGATCATCAGCTAACTCGGATAAAAAGTTCAGATTGGGGGTTGAGAGAGTGTTCTAAGGAGATTAAAGTGGCTTTTTGGATTTTGTGAAGATCGGTTAATAGTGGCAAACAATTTCTGATTTAAAAATTTGCCTTTATCTTTGTGTAAATTCATTAGCAATCTCATTTTAGATCGGCTTGCATGCTTGTGAAAAAAACCCCGAAGTTCTGATGAAACTTTGGTTGAAAGAGAGTTAAAGTTGTTTCCTTTCATTTGGTTTTCATTTGGTTTTCATTTAGTTTATGTGGGGAATATAGGTCTTTCCGTGCTAGAAATTGTGCCCCCAAAACTGGCTTATAATTATAAGTCAGTGCTACCTTTTTTTTAATATATACTAATAAATTCTTTGTGATTAGATAATTGTTAGTTCGATTTCGGTGGATTGCTTGATTTGTGATGATATACTGTAACTTGTCACTCACTAATTTCAGTATACATGGCATAGGGTTGAGAGGGTAGTACCGGCCAATTAATGGGTTCTAAAACTAATCCATCTGGGCATAGAGCACGAAGGCCACTGTCAATATTTGCTGTGCTTGGTCTGTGCTGTTTCTTTTATCTTTTGGGAGCATGGCAAAGAAGTGGGTCTGGGAAGGGAGACAACCTTGCTTTGAAAGTTAATAAGCTGATGACAGACTGCACTGTTTTACCCAATTTGAGTTTTGAATCCCATCACAATGATGTAGAAATTGTTGAACCTTCTGAGCCAAAAGCTAAAGTATTCAAGCCATGTGATGTAAAATATAGAGATTATACACCTTGCCAAGAGCAAGACCGAGCAATGACATTCCCAAGAGAAAACATGATCTATAGGGAGAGGCATTGCCCTGCTGAAGAAGAAAAATTGCGCTGCCTCATTCCAGCTCCTAAAGGGTACACAACTCCTTTTCCGTGGCCCAAAAGCCGTGATTATGCCTACTACGCTAATGTTCCTTACAAGAGCCTGACAGTGGAGAAGGCTGTTCAAAATTGGGTGCAATTCCAGGGAAATGTTTTTAAATTTCCCGGTGGAGGGACTATGTTTCCTCAAGGAGCAGATGCATATATTGATGAACTTGCATCAGTTATTCCAATTGCAGATGGGTCTGTCAGAACAGCACTGGACACTGGTTGTGGGGTAAGTTTTAATGTTTAATTTATCCTTCTGATAGTATTTTTTTTTATAGTTTAAGGATACATACTAGATGGAAAAAGCTCTTCTGATGTAGATTGAGACCAGGAAGCTCTGTAACTCAACTTATAGATGCATACACTCTTACTTTTTCCCTTTACCCTCTAGAAGATTCTTACCCTGAATTTCTTGTCTTGAATTCCCTTGATCGTATACCACTTCGGGATTTAAGATTGGATTCAGAATGCTTAACTAAAGGGTCAGATTACTTTTTCATGTTAAATGTGTACATTTTCACAGTTCTTGTGCCAATATTCTCTTGAAGTCTTCCCTCTGGAATACTTATAACTGCCCTGAGATGCATTTGAGCAGAAAGAAATTAGTTCTGATGGCTACTACTTGGGAGCATCATGCTGACCATCTATATATATATAATGTTCTTTTGTCTATTCTATTCCAAATTTCTCCATTTTCATGTATATAATTTGAGTATACTCATAATCTATTGCCATTTTGTTGCTTGCACAGGTTACTTGTTTCAATAGGTACAATTTCAATAGCTTTGTGATTGCTTGATCAATATAACGTGAAAATTATACAGGTTGCAAGCTGGGGAGCCTACTTGCTAAAGAGAAATGTGTTGGCTATGTCCTTTGCTCCAAAGGACAACCATGAAGCACAAGTTCAGTTTGCTCTAGAACGAGGCGTACCTGCTGTTATTGGTGTCCTTGGCTCCATCCGCCTTCCATACCCATCAAGAGCCTTTGATATGGCCCAGTGTTCTAGATGTCTAATTCCATGGACTTCAAATGGTCAGTGCTAAATTGGATAGCCAATATGATGATCAGGAATATTGTTCTCCTTTTCTTGTGTAGATGATGAAACATCTGAACTTTCAAACAAAATAATGCATGTCTGTAAATTTGACATCCTTTTGTCCTATATGCCAATGCAATTGCTTAAAAAAATTATGAACGTCCTCCCCCTTATTGAATGCAGAGGGCGAGTATCTAATGGAAGTTGATCGAGTCTTAAGACCAGGAGGATACTGGATTTTGTCTGGCCCCCCAATTAATTGGAAAACATACTACCAAACATGGAAGCGATCCAAGGAAGATTTGAAGGCAGAACAGACAAAACTTGAGGAGTTAGCTGAAAGTCTTTGTTGGGAAAAGAAGTATGAAAAGGGTGATATTGCTATTTGGAGAAAGAAAATAAATGCTGAATCCTGCAAAAGAAAGTCTTCTAATTTATGTGATTTAGCTAATGCTGATGATGTGTGGTAAGTCTTGCTTATCTTTATGCACTTCATTCAGGCATCATGATTCTTACAGGTAGTCACTGGCAATCATGTGTAGTTGAAGAGATTTGGATAATGAATAGTTACACAAGACCTCAAACACTATTCCTCTGGTTCTTTTTATTTGTTATTCACAATTTTGGAGAATGACGAGCTTGTGAATAACTTCATGCCATGCTCTAAAATTCGTCTGTGTTGAATATTTTTCTTGTTTCAATGATTCTTTTTACAGGTACCAAAAAATGGAGGCCTGTAAAACCCCTTTACCTGAGGTAACCAACAAAAATGAAGTCGCTGGGGGGGAATTAAAGAAGTTTCCTGCTAGGCTTTTTGCAGTCCCTCCTCGAATAGCCCAGGGAAATGTACCAGGGGTTACAGCTAAATCTTATCAAGAAGACAACAAGTTATGGAAAAAGCATGTTAATTCTTACAAAAGAATTAATCAATTAATTGGCACTACTAGATATCGGAATTTGATGGACATGAATGCAGGCCTTGGAGGATTTGCAGCTGCACTTGATTCACCAAAGTCTTGGGTGATGAATGTTGTTCCCACAATTGCTGAGAACACTTTGGGTGTTGTCTACGAGAGAGGTTTGATTGGCATTTATCATGACTGGTATGTTCCTAAAATTTTTTTAACTTAGTAGGATTCTTCCAATTTCATGAAAAATTCCTTGCAAATTGACTTCCTTTACTACCAGAAAAATTATTCATTAAACTGAAATGAATGGCTATGATATGATTTTTCATGTATGAATACTGTAATGCAACATAGGCTTCCTGTTAGAATACTGTATGAATACTGTATTGTATTTTTCTATTTTTTATTAAATTAAGCAAGTATTCAATATTTCTCTGGTTGTTTCTTCCACTGATAAAGACATATCAACAGGCAATTAAAGTTCCCTACATATATATGTATATATGCCTATTGGAGGAAGAAAATTATGGAGTACGAAATTGCAATGACTTTATTTTTCTTTCTTCAGGTGTGAAGGCTTTTCTACATATCCAAGGACATACGATCTTATTCATGCTAATGGTTTATTTAGCTTGTACCGGGGCAAGTAAGTTTCTTCCTTTTTCTTTCATGTGCTAATCATAGTTTGTGGATTCTAGTGTCTAACATAAAAATCATCAAGAATTATTTCATATTTTAATCGCTCCAATCCTGACATAATTGGCATTGAAACTAGAATTCCTGATCCTGTCATCCAAAATGGACATTGAATGAAAATGTTGCTACTAATTTGATTAACAGATGCAACCTAGAAGACATCCTTCTAGAGATGGATCGCATCCTAAGGCCTGAAGGAGCAATCATCATCCGGGACGAGGTTGATGTTCTTAATAAGGTTAAGAAAATTGTTGGAGGGATGAGATGGGAAGCCAAAATGGTGGATCATGAGGATGGCCCACTTGTGCCTGAGAAGATTTTGGTTGCAGTGAAAGAGTATTGGGTTGCCACCACCAAAAAAGACTCATCCAATGAGGAATAAAACCACTATTGTTCTGCTCTGAAACTTACACCTCAGCCTGTAGTAACATTCAAGGCCTAAACCCAAAGCAAAGAAGAAATGGAGAAAAGTTATGAATAATGCAATGAGAGGAAGAAAAGTAGAGCAAAGAAAATAGAATGTTGGAGTTTATTCTACGTCTGCCTTATACCAAGTGTAGAACTGTAGATAAAATGGTTCTGATTAGTCTTAATTAAATTAATTTTGAAGGATATGGTTCAGCAAGTTTAGCTCCCCGAATATTTTAAGCCCAAGATGTTGTTTAGATGAATATTGGTATCGTTGGAACATTGAGATATTGCAATTTTATTTATTCTCTCAAGTTAAAATGTTTGTTTGTGTTCATTTTAAACTCCACTGGGATTTATCTTGATGGATTCATTCTGAGTTGCATCCGCCATTCTTATTTAAAACATAGGGTATTTTTGTTATTTTATATCAGTGATTAATTATTCTATCTGAGCAAATCTGAACCTGCACCTGATTACACGTGAAATAACAAATAAAAAAGGGACTTGTTTGTATTTCAGATTTGCTTTTCCAATTTTTTTAAAAATGGACCAGGTGCATGTTCCACGGGAAGAATTTGCCTGTTTTGATAGTACTAGTTGGTCTCAGACACAGTACCACCACATCCTAAGACAGAGGCATGTGTCTTGCGGGTAATTGACATTTAACAATTAACGTATGCTCTTCTATTCCTCAATGTTTCTTCCACCCACAACATCATCTTCTAATAATTGATTTTTAACTGTTTTGGAGTATGTTTTGAAACATCTCATAATAAAATTTATTATTACACAATAAATTTTCTAGAACAATTTAAAATATGTTTTAGAGTATTATTTTCAGAAATTTAAAATCTAAAACTTCCCGGCAAGGTTTGGATTTGTTTTCCGGAAACCTTTGAACCCTGCCTTTTCAGACTATTTTAATTTTCACACTTCTACAAATAATATTTGGAATGGATCTTAAGCTTATGAAAATTAATGGTAAATCTTATTACAGAGAATAATGTGAAACTAAAAAATAGTTTAAATACACATTTCAGAATATATATTTATAAAGGTGCAAATAGTATTGCCAAAATTTTATGAGTCTAGGAGTTTTTTTAAGCCAGATCCTTTATGAAAAGGTGTTCGGCATAGAAAAAAAAAATCATGTGCCCTTTAGCCTTTATATAAGATTTCTTTTTATGATTAAACTAGTTCGTTTATGAATAATATTATATCCTCCTACAATTTTCTTACAAATCTTATTGGTATTTTAAGAAGAAAATATTAAATAAAAAAGAAAAAAATATAATATCTTAGAAACTTTAAAAGTATTGTCTAGTGGCATGTCTAGTAGTAAAATATACAAAGAACGGTTCACTCTTAACTTAACTCTTGGACTACGTTTAATTATTCTTTAAAATATTTTAAAATGATTTCACTAATCACAAGTTGATTATAAACCAAGTATAAAATATATTGTTTGTTATTCTTTCTTAATCCCTCCCTAATATTAAGAATTTCAACTATTATTATATGTTATTTTTGTCAAAAAAAATATATATATATAAAAATTAAGGAATAATTCTCATGAAGATGATATATAATAAGACATGGAGAGGTTTCAACATTGTTTTCCTACCTAAATGAAAATGGAGAGTTGGGATGGAAAATTAGGGATTGTGGAAAGCAATACTAGATTCTAAGTGTGGGTCATGAAGGAGTCTAGATAAAGTAAAAGGAACTAGAGAGGAGTCAGTATTGTGGAAAGATTTAAGAAAAGTGTGTGGAGAGAATGAGTAAATGAACTAGTTTAACAATAATGTAGAGTGAGAAATTGGAAATGGGAACATAAAAATATGTTCTAGGAGGGTTCCTAGATTATACAAGTACCCTTACAAATAGATTCCCTAAATTATATGTAGTTTCAGAAAGTAAAAAGTTAGGGAGATGGTGTGATCAAACATAGGAATGAAATTTAGGTTGGAAACTTAGGAGATTTGTATGGGGAACACAACATGAATTAGATTTCAGGCAAATTTTAGGGGAGAAAAAAATACTCACAGGATTAGGAGGGAGGAGACGAGGGGGAATATAGTGTCAAATCTGCTTATTGTAGTAAACAACAAAATCCTACAATATAAAGTGTAAGTGGTTACTCTATATTGGAGCACAGAGGTGTCTCCTACTGCTCAACATGTGGCATGGCGATTGTTGAATGGTAGAGTCCCAACTAAAGTACAATCGTTGTATAAAAGGACAGGGTTACCAACACTCACTATGGATTTTGCCATCTAGAAGATAAAATTGTTACACACCTCCTATTAGAATGTAAAAAATCATACATTGTTTAGTATATGTGTGATAAATGGGTTGTAATTCATTTTGTACACCATAAGAACTTAATGGATCCATTTCATCATTTCTATCTAATAGAACTAAATGATAAACAAAAATGAAATATGGAAAAGAGTGTGGATAACAACTGTTTGGATGCTCTGGAATCATAAGAATAATATCATTTTCAAGCAAGGGAGGGTAGATGTACAAGAGGTTTTTTGTATGGTATAACTAAATGTTTAGGTATGGTTGTCATATTAAATACCTAGAGTTAGGCTCTCTTACTCTAATTTTGTCATCTCTAGTTTTTGTATGTACAATGTCCATCCTATGTCCTATGTCAATTTAATTATTGTAGACTAATTTTTTCACCAAACATATTAAAACCTCTCCAGCATAGCTGGCATGAGAAATATAATCATAGTAGAAAGATAATTTGTTACCACTTTCCTTCTCACATCTCACAGAATATCAATTTTTGTTGTTGTTAATATATATTGCAATTATAATGAAGGATATTATACTTACGTAAGGTTTTTTTGGTATAACGGATTAGTCACAAGTCACATATTTATAAAGTATGTTTTAAAGTAGGATGATGGATAGAACATGGAAAGAAATAGGAGTTAATTAGGACTTTATATTTATTGTATAAGAGTTGAAATATTTTTTAAATATCTACTCTAATATTATTCATTCTTTTTATTGAATAAGACTTCAAACACTCAATAAATACTTCATTCTAATATTATTATTTTTTTCAAAAGAAAAAAAAACGAGAAAATCAAGTTCTAATATGAACCACTTAATTTTAATGATTTTTCTACAAGGATAAGGAGAGGTGGAGGAGTCCCTGTATTTTTAATAGGCTTTTTTTTTTTGGGAAATCAATTATTCTATTAATATTATAATAATATATATAGTGGACAAAAATGTATCAATTATGAATGAAAACTAAGGACAAAAGTGTATCAACTTTGCCAGCAAAGATCTTAATAAACTACAATATTTTACTTGTCCTCTTGATGTTGACAAACCCAATAATTAAAGGTTATATCATTTATTCTAAAGTAAATTATCATATATCTGCCCTTAAATTGAAACAGACGCAATAACCTATTCCTACTTTTTTTAAAGCTTTATTTGAGTTTTAAAAAAAATGGTTTACTTGGATTTTAAAAGTATGTCATTTTTCAAATAATCACTCGTGCTTTTAAACTAATCTAAACAAAATACCTTTTCTTATAATATAATTAAAAGGAGTCAAATATATGAGATATTTATAGTGTGTGTAGTGAGAGAAAGCAAATAAGTTAGTAGGTTTTTAGTTTGAGTAACTTTGTTTGCCTAAAAATATATTTTGAACTCATAATTGCCTTTTCCTACTCTTTTATTTCTTCTAACCTTTAATATGAGTTTCGTTTTCTAACACCCTCTTTCAATCTAAGTTGAATAATTCACAATTTTGACTATTTTTTTTTAATTTTAAACATAAGTTTCATCTTTAATTATACATTTTAGAGACTTATCGGATCTTAGAAATTACAGGCCTTGCTTTCATTGATTGTCTATATTTATTATCTATTGTTAAAAGATAAAAAATTCATATTACATAAATAAATATAAATCTTATTTTATAAATAATTTTTTAAAATTGAGTTAGATTTAAAGTTTATTTCTTAATAAATATATTTGTTTGTATTTTACTTTAATATTAGACTTCATATATCTATATTTATTTTGTTTGTTTGTTTTTCTTCTGTAATTGCAACTTTTAAATTTTTATTTTTATTTTTAGTTTCACCTTTCTTTAGTACAAATTTGATTTAATTGTGATTTAATAATTTGGCCAATGTCTGATTTTCGCCTGCCCTTTTTGTCCGTTTATTCTTTCTAATTTTAAAATTAATCATTCATTCATTCATTGATTATTAAAACTCTGGAATTGTCTCCCTTCTTCGATTACTGGAAATCAATTAAATAAATTGCTGAAACTCCCTCACAAAGCATTAAATTTGGTTAAAAAATCAATTGTGTTATTCTTTAAATTCTAATTTCACATAATTCTTAAATGTGTACCAAATTTCTCTCTTCAAACTTTTATTTAAAATTAATTCTTACATGAGATTCTCTGTAAACCTCTAAAGATTTAGATATTAAATCAAAAGAATCTAGCAACTTGTTATCTGGTGAATGTGGTTTGAATAATTTTCTAAGGCATAATGAAATAAATAAATAAATAAAATGCAAAGCTTCCGTGAAGTTCGTTTATTGAAGTGAGTTCTAAGTGCCTTCCCTTGTTTTCGGCAGTCCAGTGAATGGGTCCATTTTATGTTTTGGATTTCTGTTTTAAACCCAACACTTTTATGGCCACCTGGAAAATCATAATGGGCCTCTGCTTCTTTGCTTAGTTTTCTGCAAGCTCATCGATGGGCTGCTCTTAATTTACATTAATAACATGCCAATTGCTTCTTACACCCGATATTTTTTTATCTGCACCTAATATTTTATGTGAAATGATAAAAATGTTTTTCTTAACTTTTAAATAATAGAGGGGTGTGAATCAAAATACATTTTGGATTTGGTATAGAACATTTTTGGATTTTGGATTTCCAAAAACATTTTTATGGATTTTGGAATTTCTTTTCTAGGATTTCTAGATATTGTTTTCTGAAAAAAAAAATCATAATATATTTTTTATATTCCAATTTTCAAAATGAGATTTTGATTTTCCAACTCTATTCTGAATTTTCATTTCTAGAACACAAAAATATATTCTGGATTTACTGGAACACAAACGTTTTAATAAGTATGTATTGAATTCAATACAAAGTTGGAATTGTTTTAATTTCTTAAAAAGTTTAATCGTGACCACAATAGTGAATATTGGATAACAAATTTTGGAAACACTACGTTTTAAAGTAACAAAAAAAATGCCTATACAAACTTTACGAGTCTGTATAATAAATAAGTAACAATTTGCACCAAATTTTACTTTGTATGGACAGTTTTTGTGTGACAATACACTAATTGAGACTACTATATTGCTTGATAAAAAGTATTGATGACTAGTAAATGATTTTCAGTCAAAATATACTTTGTAAGAGCAATCATTAGAAAAAATTATTGGTATACCCACAATTATTATAATTGCCATTAATTATTTAGATGATTTATAACTTAGGGTTTAGCATAAAATCGACATCTTAAAGGTAGTATTTTCTACAATAATTAAAATTAAACTAATTAGTTATAAGTAGTGTGACTCAATTAATATCCAAAATACTTTGAATTCACTTTCTAGTACACTACAAGAAAATCATGAAATATAAACTAATTTTAGAGACAAAAAATAATTAGTTGTTATAGTAACTAAATTAGAAATCATTTTAGAGACTAAAAATGGTTTCTAAATTGGTATCTAATTAGCTATCAAGGTTTTTTTACCATATTTAAAATCTAAATAATTGGTAGTTAAAACCTTGGTAACTAATTAGATACCAATTTAGAAACTATTTAACAATAATATAAACTAATTTAGAAACCAAAAAATTTTTTAGTCTCTAAAATGGTATCTTATTTAGTCACTATAGCAATTAATTATTTTTTGTCTCTAAAATTGATTTCTATTTCATGATTTTATTGTAGTGGTATAACTAATGGATCCTCTTGTAATATCTTGAAATCAGAGGTTGTTCGTTCCCATTTGGTCATAACATATGTGAAATTCATGTCAAAATCACAAGCTACGAATACATTCTTTAGTTGGTCAATCTTTACTTCTGCAAAAAACGAGGAGCCTCCACTCGTGAGACCTTCACACGAACATGAGTTTCATCTATGACACCTAAACAATACTAATGAGCAACAAATTCACATTAATAAATAACAAAAAACTCAAACAATATTATCAAGAGTTAAACTTTATTTTAAGATATGAGATTTCAACTTGATCCCATATGGTTTAGTTAAAAAATCTTCCCCCAACATCAAAATTGCATTAAAAACATTATGAAAGTGTCAGACCCTGTTTCCCAAGAGCAATGAAAAAAGAATGAAATACGTTATGGCCAATGATATGCAGAAGTTTAACGATTTGTTCCTCAACTATTGATCAGAATGCATCGTTTACAATCATCGTTCCTCTTATCGTTAACATAAGTGAATGAATGTTTATGGTCTCATGCAAATAATGTCACAACATCTTTTAGTGTGGACCAAGTACGACATCAATTATTATTGTCAACACTCCTTTTGTGGTACAAACTTCGATATGTTGTTTGTGGTTTCAGTTAACACACACAACACATTTAATCCATGGACAACAATGCAAAGGATCATCATGTTGCTACTCACGTGCACAAATTGATTTGTTCTTGTAGGTGTGAAATTAAATTGAGTTCACACCAACAACATCGTCATTGATATTATTCGTGTTATCCATCTCGACATAATCGAAATACATAGACCAATGATTATCATTATCGATATATACACTATAAGAAAATCATGAAATAGAAACCAATTTTATAGACAAAACATAATTAGTTGCTATAGTGACTAAATTAGAGACAAAACAAAATTTTGGTTTCCAAATTAGTTTCTATTATTGTTAAATGGTTTCTAAATTAGTATCTAATTAGCAATCAAAGTTTTTGCTACCAAATTTATAATCTAAATAATTTGTAATTAAAACCTTGGTAGTTAATTAGATACCAATTTAGAAATCATTTAACAATAATAGAAACTAATTTAGAAACAAAAAAAATAGTTTCTAAAATGATCTATAATTTAGTCACTATAGTAACTAATTATTTTTTGTTTCTAAAATTGGTTTCTATTTCATTATTTTCTTATAGTGATATAATTCCTTTCACACAAACAACCATATAACTTCAATTACTACATGAAAGCAATCATCACTCTAGGTTTAAGTTTTATGGTTTAGGTTAGGATTTATGGTAATGGTTAATTATGGTTACACTACAAGAAAATCATTGATTAGAAACTAATTTTAGATACCAAAGATAATTAGTTGTTATCGTAATTAAATTAGAGACATTTTGAAAACTAATTTTTTTTTTTTTTATGAATCAAAAGGTTAAGCTAAGAGATAAAAAAAATATTAAACCATAAAGATATTGTTTGAAAAATTGGCTTGAAATAATTGGGTATGAGGTAAGGTGTCTGATTACTTAAAGAGAGATCAGAAAAGTTGCAAGTGAAACACTATAAAGCTTTTTGAAGAGTTGTATGAAGATAGCAAGAAAATTAATGTATCAAAAGTAGAAAAAGGAGAACTACAAATTTGACAAAAGATCTATTAAAGGATGAAAATGAAATGTGTTAGACACATGGTGGTATCAAAAAGACATGCAGTGACAATTTTCATAAGATGTTCAGTGTTAGTCAAGGACTAATTATGAAACTAGGGACAAATTTTGGTTATTACTGGAATATGATTAAAGAACACAGTAGACTCTTAAAAAAAATGTATTATGGCAAATATGTTGTTAGATATTATCTCTTTGTTTAAGATAGAAAGAACCCTATTTTTACAGTGATGAAGGTGATAGGTGAGTGAAAGAAAAAGACTTTGATTCTTATATTTAAGAAAAAAAGAAGAGATATTTAGAAGGTTGAGATATTGTTAGTAGTTGAATGTATATTATTAGTTATAAGGTAGTGATTAGAGTTGTGGGTGAGATTGAACCAAGTGGTTGAATCCAAAGGTGTGGCTGGAAATGAAGAGAAATGTATGCATGATTGATTAGAGTTTGAAAAGAGAGGGTTACTAGTACTGCCTCAACAGATCAATCTGCACACACCATTGGGACTTGTACTTTTTAGCTCAACCTTTGTCTCTTTTCCGCTAAAGTCGACCACATGGATTGCTGCATGTTCCACAACTTCACAAAATGACAACCCTGCTTTTTCTCTTTCTCTGCACTTTTCTATTCACTTCAAATCAAAATTAACCACCACTTCCATCACAAACTGCTAATCTAACAAATTTATATTAAAATCTACATTGATATTGATGTGGACGCTAGAAGATGTTACTAAAATTAAAGGTTTAACAGCTTTTTTTTTAACTTCTATCTACTATTTTTAGTTTCATTTTACCTTTTTTAAATAAATTAATACAACTCTTTTAAAAAATTAAAATAACATGTTACAATAATGATATCACTCAAGAGGAATAATGAATGTCATGTATTGTTACACCTCACATGTTAACAGAAGCTTGGTTAGCTATTTAATATATACACGGACACTTAAAAACAACACGAACACAAATATCTAGAAATAAAACATAAATATACGAATTTAAATATTATATAATTATAATTTATATAAATTAATAATAAAAATTTATATGCACAAATATGTTTCAGATTTTTTTGAGTAGAAAATATTTTTTATAATTAATTAAAAAAAAATCCTATTTATATAACTATAATAAAAATTTATATAATGAATTTGAATTTTTAAAAAATTAATATATTTTTTTAAAATTATGTTATAACTTTATATAATTGTAAAAAATGTAACAAAATATTTTTTAAATTGAATAATTTAACGTATTATACGAATATCGATGTACGATATGTTTATCCAAAATAGATACACTATTTACTATTTAAATGAAGTGTTGGAATCTAGATTGTTACATGTTAGAAAAAAATTTGGTTGAGATAAAAAATAAAGTGAATATATATATATATATATATATATATATTTTGACAAACTATTATAATATAATAATATTTTAAATTAAATATAATTAAAATATTAATTTATTGTTTATTAAATATATGTTTATTATTGTTTATGGTTTCAAGTGACATAATATCCTTTGATAAACCTCTTCTTAAAAAATTAGAACCAAATTAAACATATTTTAAATAGTAAAATGAAATTAAAAAAATTATTATAATAGTGAAAAATAGTCATAAATCAAAATTAAAACTTATTTTATATGTGAAAAAATAAAAAAATCTGTCAATAAAAACAAATAAAATAAGTGGTTATTTGAATTTTGAGGATAAAAAAAATAAAAATAAAAATAACATAAAATATATATATATATAATTAAAAAAAGTAATAATATATAAAGTAGAATAAAAGGAAAAATGCGTATTAGATAATTTATATATATATATATATATATATATATATTATTTAATTTTTTATTTATTTGGTTTAAATTTGTAATATAATTGTTTGGGCTATTTTTATGAGTTTTTTGAATTTTTATTTTTTCGCATATATTTAATTTATTTTTTTATTTTATAAATTTTATGTTATTTTTCATAAGATTTTTTATAAATAAATAAATAAATATTAAAAAGAAGAAAGAAGAGAACAAATTTTGTGGATGCATTACTTGTCCTTATCTTTTATCATATCTTATCTTTGAACAATGAAAGAAACCAAACTACTAATTTGAATATAATTTAATTTTAATTCTAGAATTCAATTATGAAGAGAAGCAATGATTACCAGATTTTGTTATAAATAGAAGCATGAATTTACATTCTTCATTCACCAAAAAGTAGTCAGAAAGAAAAATCTGGAGTGACAAGAGCGCCACAAATAATATAAATTTTTATTTTCCAAATATTCAAGTAAGAAGAAAATATATTTAACATATTTATACTATCTTACTTATTTATCTTCTATATTTTATCGTGTCTATAATATTATATTATTAAATTTATATATATATATATATTTTATAATTATAATGATTTAATATAATATATTTAAATATTGTTTAAAAAATATAAATATAATAAAAAAATAACTAATATATTAAAAAATAATAAAAAATAATTTTTAAAATAATAAATAATTAATTATCGTATTATTTAAGTTATAGATTATTTTATAAACTAAAACAATATTAATATCTGAAATAAACTTTATTATTAATAAAAAATTATAAACTGAAGACTTTAATTGTTAATTAATTACTTAATGAGATATTCCTAATTTTATTATTAGGTTGTTATAATTTTTTTATGATTATAATAGTTTTATATTATATTCTTAAATATTATTTGACAAATATAAATATAATAATAAAAATCTTAAACAATTAATAGTTGTATTTTTTTAATAAACATATTATATATATAATAATACATATAAATGTAAGGACAGATAAAATTAGCATATAAAATGAAAATAACATATAAATAGAAAATTCAGTTAAAATAACATCTTAATATTTTATTATTAAAATGAAAATAGCATATAAATAGAAAATTCAGTTATTAAGGTTTCAAAATCACCATCTCTCTAGAAGTTTTGTTTTCCTTTCCTCTCCCTTCTATTCTGACCTCCTTGCTCATTAGTTTGACTATTGGAGTCCGCATTCAGACTCCTTGGCAGTGAATATTACAAACTGCCCGACCAAAATCTTTAATAGAGTAAGTTCATGTTTGCTCTTCTCTTTTAGTTAAATTTTGAATTTGTTAGGTTTGTCTATGTTTAGGCTTTGCATGTGACCCTTTTAGTTTTAGGGTTAATCTTTGTTAGATCAGGGTCCTAGTGATATAATTAGATTTTTTATAAAGACTATATGGTGCAGGTTAAGTTACCTTTAAGTTTTTTGCAGAGTTTGAACTCTTAGTGAGTATCTCCTCAATTTCAAGTAAGGGAAGTTAGTTTAAATTTTCAATAGAATCTTAGGTTAGAAGATCTGGATGTGGGGGTGACATGATCACCAATTCCAAAATTTTCTTGCAAGATTGTTTGTTTTAAGTATATTAGAAGTTGATTGAGATTTGAATGTGAAATTTGATATATGGTAGATGTTATAAAATTATATTGTTTTTATTTGAATAAGTAAATGAATGTATTTAAATAGTTTGATGAATCACTTAAAGGATAATGTTGTTGAGTATTGGTTGTTTGATGTTGATTTAGAGTAATTATTCAACTATAGCAGAGATTTTGTTACTTTGGTTTAGTATATTTGATAAAATAACAATTGAATGACAATATTAGGTGCCCTCAGGTGCATTTTTGCTCAAAGTGAAAATTTTTGTTCAAGCCAAATGTTTTAAGTAGCTCACGGGTGCATTTTTGCTCACACTGGAACTTTTCGATCAAACCAAAATTTTTAGGTAGTTCGCGGGTGCAGTTTTGCTCACACAGAAAGATTTTTGCTCAAGCAACAAAAAAAATCTAAAAAAAAAACTTAAAACTGAAATATTTATCTTTGCTTTTAAAAGGTTGGTTTATTTCTATTTTATAGTTTTTCTTATAAATTATGTACAATTTTATTTCATGTCTATTTAATTAAAAAATCCTTTAATTAGATATTTATGTGATTATTGGATATTTTTTGTGTGATTTGAAATTCTAAGCTTTGGTATGATTTAATTGTGTGATTTTGGATATTGTGAGATGTGGAATATGCATCTTAATCAAAACATAGTATTTTCAGGAAAGAAAATATTGTGTTAAGATTGTTTAGGATGTGTTTTCACTAGGGATTCGTCTAGAAGGAGATATTTTGACCCTCATGAGATAATGGAATCGTATAGATGAAGTTATTCAGGTAGTGAGAGTCAGAGGAGATTCATATGAATGAGTAAATTGTTTGAAAGATAACTAACTTGACCTATTATATGAATTAACCTTGTCATAGTAGGAGAGAGATGATATTAAGATTATTTATGCGTATAGCTGTGTAGATTCCACAGTGAGATAGTATGACAGGTGCAAATCTTTGAGTCTAAGTTAATTACACGAGTTTTCCGAAAGTATAGTCAATTGTCTATGTGTTGTGAGTCCGTAGAAGTCTGACAAGAGAAAGATGAATTATGATTTAGGATAGACACTTGATGGTTATATGGAGATGTATGAGAATTAATGACTTTACGTGGATATTTAAAGTTATATTTACATTAGAAGTTTTAAAAACAACTAATTTACCCTTTTATTTGTTTTGTGGTGTTTTTCATTAATTTGTGATTATTGTATATTTACACAAGAACAAATAATGTTACAGGTGATAAAACTCCTCAGTGAGAAACTGAATGATGAAAATGTTTATGTTCTTTTGAATATTTGTTTTAATTTTATATAAATATTTAAAGTTTTATGAAAAGGGACATGTTTTTGAAACATGAAAGAGTTGTAAACATATTTGTATTATATTTAATTAGTAATATGTTCATTAACTTATAGTTGGAAATTTATCTTTAAAAATTTAAATAAAAAAGAAAAATTTAGACAATATAAAATAATCTTCTATGAATAGTTTCCTTCATCTAGACTAGTTGCTACAAATATAATTCACATTTATTCTTCTAAAATCAAAATCAAAATCAAATAAATTTTTATATATGTAGGTTATTTTATTTTGTATGTTATATATTATATATCTATCTTTATTTTCACCTATTTATGTTTTTTGGTTTTTTTTTCTTGAAAACAATAATATATATATATATATATCTAAAATGTTAAATAAGTAAGTAGAGTAAAGATATATGTTTTATGTTAAAAAAACTATAATTTGTAAATAGAATCATTAAATTAGAAAAAAAATTTGCAGTGTATAAAAAATTTAATAAAATTAGAAACTACAAACGATATAAAGAAGACGTTACACAAAGTTTGTACAAATTGTTCATCATTCTACATTTTTAGGAAGGTAATTAAAAGAACTCTTTGTGTATTAAAAATATCCTATTATATTTAAATATACAAAGCGTTGATATTCCTTTCAAATCATAGAAATCATAATTTTAGTTTGTTGTAATCTATATATCTTTCTATATGTTGTGGACAATGATGAACCATTATCCAGTGAAGTTTATTAGGAATTGATGGAGTAAAATGCAAATAGGTGTTTTTAACAAGTTAGTGAAAATAATTACAGATAAAGTTTAAACTTCGAGGACATGACAACAAATCACAGGTGGATTAATGATAATATTGTAACTTAAGCAATTGTGAACTTTAATTTGAGGACAACATTTTATATATTTAGGCAGTGACAAGGGTTAATTAGATTAAGGTAATAACAAAATTGAATGTAGGTTTTATATCTATGATGTTAAATGATATGCATTATTTTGTATGATTGGTTCATTAAAACATAGTTTAATAGCTTGTAATTTACACTAAAATTAAAAGGTTAATATTTCTATTTTTAGAGTAATGCATTAGAGCAAGTCACTGATTATCCCCACCCAAAGGAGGTAAGGAACTGGGACGGAATGCCAACTTTTAGTTTTTTGCAAAATACTTAACTTTTCAAGGATTTGAGCAATTATTTCACATTGAGGTAGTTACTATTTGGGTATAAGTGTTGTACTCAAATTTGAAAGTGGTAAATAATAAGATTATAACTATAAAGTCACATTTGTAAAAGTGTAGGTATTTTTACTATATAAAACATTATTCCAATATGTTTGAGTTTAATACTTTTTGGTTTAAATGCTAAATTTACTATAATATAAGATGTAATAACATTATAATTATTAAAAAAATCTCACTTTGTCATCTCTTTCCTCTTATTTTTAATGAATATATTCTTCTAATTTCTTCAACTTTCTATTTTTTTCCCTAATCAAAATAATTTCATTTTCATTCTAATTTTTTTATTCCCTCGCTTTCTTTAACAAACAAAAATTAGGGAACATTATTTTTTGAAAAAATTTTCTTACTTGTAAGAACAATCAAATGACTCCTACCACTTTTTCTCTTGTCTTCTAAATATAAATTAGATAATATTGTGAGTAAGAAAGAGAAAGAAGTGATAAAAAGAAAAGTAAGAAAAGCATGGAAGGTAATGATGGTGGGTTGTGTCAGATGTTAGAGTCACATGTGACAAAAGAGGTGAATTGATTGGGCCATCCAGTATCTGGAAACCTGAGATTTGGTTGCAGCTTCTATCATCGAACAAAATAATGAATTGAAGAACTTGACAACATCGACAACATCAACATTTTTCTCGGCACATTCAAATACATACTTTGCAATTAATCCGTACCCACCCGCTATGTACATCATTAATGAGGATGGACTTCTACATGGGAAACATCTTACTTCAATTCTTATTTCCTTTGTTACCATTTAATATACTTCTTAAATCATTTAGAATTCATACCTCACTATATTTTTAAATTTGTTCATTTTTAAAATAATAATAATCATAGTATAATTTTTAAAATAATTGAAATCGATCTAATACTTATTAGAAAATAATGTATTCTTATTACCTTAATGTAAACATTAATTTACAGGAATATTATATATATTACATTTTTTACTTATGCAATTACATCATCATTCTAAATGTTGATATAAGACTTATGGAGTTTCATGAAGATGAAATAATAATTATAAGATGTCAATGTTTCTTAATGTTTCTTTAGGAAAGAAGATTTATATACATGCTAACTATGCTAACTAGAGTACCATTCTTAATGTTATAATATTAACATTTGAGTACTAAAGTTATATATTTTTTTTTTATGTTAGGCATATGTTTTGCAATTTCGAGTATGTTATGATAACATAATTAAAGATAATTATCATATTTAAAGATATTGTTCGTTTTGAAACTCAAAATTCTGTCATAAATTTTTAAGCCTTAAAAAAATTAAGAGAACAAGATGTATTTAAATTGTTATTGATCTTGACTCTTGAGTTAGTGAGATAGTAACTATTAATTATGACTTATTATAATTTGATTTAGAATAAATATGTTTTCGTTCCTATTTTTTTTTTTTTTACTGCTTTATGAATGTTGTAAAGTTTTACAGATTCTTATTATTTCAACTGATTTAAATTTTTAAAAAAGTGTTTTAATTAATAGAATGACATTTTTCTAGGTTATTGGACAATTTTAGTATATTTTCTTAACATTTTTAATATATTAAGATTGTTAGTGCTTGAAGAATAAGCAACCTAAAGTAAGGAGAGATGAAATATGTTTTAGAAGTATTTAGATTTGATCCTGTAATATGAGATTGTTAAGTATATGGTTGTATAGTTATTCTAGAAATAAGTTATAAATTTCTATATTCATATGATCAAGTGTTATTATATTTGAATGAATGAATGAATATGAACATAGTATATGATTCATATTTATGATTCTGTTGTTTTTTATTAAATTTGAACATTGAACATATTTGAACATTGAACATACTTATATATTTAAATGAATGATATACTTGCAGTTTTGATTGTTGAAATTAGTTGTATGTGAGGTATAAAAGGGGTTAAAATAGTTGGTCTTGTTATTTCTTATAAAAAAATTGTGATAATCAAGTATAAAATAATAAGTATTGTAATTAATTATCTAATGAATGATTATAATGATAGTGACAACTAGAGTACCACAAGGTTACCAATACTAAAAATAAGTTGTGGGTAATGGCCAGTGGACTAAGACCCAATAAATCATGATAATGGACCATTGTTAGTGTTGAAAACACAAATTTAACTAACTCAATATGAAAAAATGTTACTTTTAAAGACTTTTTAAAGGGGATGAAAAAGAGTGAAGTAAGATTACAATGAGACAATCTTTTAAAAGAAAATTGAAGTGTTTAGAGAAATGCTAATGTTTGAGTATAAAAGAAAGATAAGCTTATCACTCACTATTTTGAATTTAGGTTTGATGACGAAATAAAAAATATTTGTGAGGTGATGTCTATTCTAACTAATTGAGGAAATAAAAAGTTTTTTATAAGAAAATTGAGGAATTTTAGAGTTAAAATAATTAAAGAAAGAGTATTTTAGTAAAAAATATGATATTTTTATTTAAAATATTGCTATTTATAAATAATTAGTCAATATTGTAATTAAAAACTGTGAAAGATATATAAGTTTATATTTCTTTAACTTAATTATTAGTGATTAAGTATGATTTTTTAAGTTTCACTTTAAATATCTTGACTCTCTTAATAAATTATCTTTCCTAAAACTATTTCTTAGCTTCAAGCTTTTTTTAACCAAGTTATTAAGTTGTTTGAAATTCTTTGTTGGATATCAAAATATTTTCACAAACATCAATCTATTCGGATCAATTATTAAACTAAACTACACTCACGCGTGTTAGTTGTCCCTATCAAAAAATGTGATTTTGCAATAATTGAAACAATTTTTAATCATGTAAAAATGTGCAAGATAATGTGTTATCTAGATTTTATTTCTATTAATATTTTAGTTTATCCATTGCATAAGTTAAATATTAATTTTATATACTTAAAATTTATAACAAATAATTTTTATATATCTTTTTTAAGAAAAAAAACTACTCACCATTTTATTTTCTTTTTCTTATTTATCTGTTTTGTTTTCACTATACTCTTTATTTCTCACCCTGACTCCAACCTTCAACATGCAACTTTTAGCATCTCTGCAACTTCGAAGGCTTCTCTTCCATTTCGTTTCTTTTCATTCAAATCTCCTTCACCTGTTTTCATCTCTTCTGGTATTGGTGGTGGTGTTCAAGTTGAGATAGGGTTGGGTTAGATTGAGAGAGAAAAGGTACAGGGGCAAAATTAGGAAAAAAATAGATAACTAGAAAAAGAAAAAAAAAATAGCCATCGGAAAAGATTATTATATTGAGTGTACTTTTAGAAAAAAGACCAAATTAAAATATATAAACAGTGAAATGAAACTAAAAAACACAAATAATAATGAATCAGTCTAAAATATATTTTAAATTGATAATAAATAATTTATATTTTGATATATCATCTAAATCATTGATCACTTCTTTTTTAAAATATTGAATTTCAAGTCAAAACTAAACTATAAAAAAAAAAAGCGACAAATCTTGGTCTTTACTCTTGAAAGCCAGGATTCTTAAATCGAAATATGAATTTCGAACGGTTTATAGATCTTCTCTTTGGCTTGGAATTAAGCAATTTTATTCTACCATACTTGACTATACTTATTGGACTGTTGGTATAGGTTCTTTTATTAATTTTTGGAATGATAAATGGTGCTCTACTACTTCTTTAGTAAATATTGCAGGGTTATCTGATGGTGTTAGCATTCCGGATACAGTCTCTCAATTTTGGACAGGTTGTGATTGGAATATTCCCTTCTCTTTACAGTAGATGCCTCTTTTTTTTAATCATATCAT
>Ga0123342_1003560_pt1 | contig 24855 bp, 11 predicted proteins | sample Turbeawhitnodule_FD_89960 | JGI IMG/M metagenome (GOLD analysis project Ga0123342, IMG submission 89960) | Root nodule microbial communities of legume samples collected from Mexico - Turtle bean Mexico white nodule | ecosystem: Host-associated > Plants > Roots > Nodule | place: Mexico: Nepantla... | reverse complement strand
GCTCTCTCTCCATATAATATACTTTTTATCAAATGCAATTTATATCCCCTCTTTCTCTTTCTTTTTCTCTATGTGTTTTCTTATTCCACTTCTCGTACCTTTTAGAGTGTGATTTGATCAAATTTTTTACCTTAGTTTCTTTTTGAAATCCATACAAATTGATAATAAGACATAAAGATGTTAGACATATATAGTGAGATCAATTAGGGTGATGACTTGAGTGAAAATTTTGAGATTCCAATTGGGGTTTTTGGAATAGTGCTTAAGCATAGTCAAAGTTTAATCGGTAAAGGTTTTTGTAGGCTATGTTTAAAATTGGGTTTAGATTGGAGTAGATAGTCATGTGCTCAAAACTTATAATTGGACTAAGACAGTTTCTTCTTGCACCTCCATGACTTCTTCGGACACCTACATAAACTTTTAAAATACCAAAATTGTCCTTCAGTAAAAAGATAAAAATTAAAGTTGTTTCACATTTTGTCCGCGAGTGAAAAGAAGGTGCATGGTGTGGTGGTGGTGCAAAGTGAAAGGGAAGGTGCTTGGTGTGGTGGTTGTGGTGCATGCTCCTTAAGGTGCTGTTTGAGCTGGTGCGGGCGACAATGCTTCTCATTCTACTAAGTCGCTAGATCACCAGATTACACAATCCGGTTCTTTACGCATAAAACAAGAGTGTTTTGGATTAGATAATCCGTAAGTATATCGGATCTGGAACGTAGCAAAATCACACTTCCGGATTGTGTAATCCGGTACTAAATGAACTATGGATTACGCAATCCAAAAGTCAAATTTGAACTTGATATATGCCTTACGTATTACAGAATCCATAACTCATGTGGAAATTTGGCTTACAGATTACACAATCCAGAAGTCATTTTGAAACTTCAAATATGACTTACGGAGTACACAATCCGAAACTCATTTCGCTCTTAAAATTTGAGTTATGGATTATGCAATCCGAAAGTCATTTTAGAACTTCAAATTTGACTTACAGATTACATAATCCAGAATACATTTTGCTGTTAAAATGTACCGGAATACATAGTCCAATGTTTATTTTTGTGAAGGAGCACAAACACACAAACACTTTCTAATATGCACAAAATCAGTAAAATTAAACTTACTAACTTGTGAATGAAAATGATATTGGTGAATGATGGAGAAGGAGAAGTTTAGAAAGGATGAGATAATGAGAGAAGAAAGGGAGATGGAGAGAAGGATAAAGATTGGAAGGAGGTGGGAGGGGGTGGCTGCGGCGCGGAGAGTGAAAGCTGAAGAGTGAGAGAGGCACAGTGAAACACAATTGAAATTAGGTTAAAATAATATTTTTTTTACTGAAGGGTATAATAAAAGTAAATGCGTTTTTAGTTTGGGGTAGCAGAAGAAGTCATGGAGGTGCAGGAAGAAGCTGTCTTGGACTAAAGAGTGTGCTTTTCTATTGGGCCGGCCTTAGGTGGCTGTAATTCGCCCTGCACGTGCTGCGACTTTTTTTAATTTTTTTTATTGTGTGTAAATATTAAATTGATTTATTAAACTTCAAATAAAAATTATTAAAAATTGAAAATAATTTTAATTTTTTGAAATACGTAAATATACAATACTTAGAAATTAAATTTTAATTACTAATTATAATTAAGTAATTTATGATATAAAATTAGTAGTATAGCCATTTATTCGAAGAAAAATATGAATTAAGTATTTAAAAATTGAGAAAGTAATGAACTAACAGTGTGCATTGTTTCTTTTTATTCTGAGAACAAGCAAACGTTAATTGAAGAAGTAGAGGAAGAGGCTATGGAAACTCAACTTGGAAAAAAGGCATCCATATCTACTTCACTCAACTTTTCACTATATTACATTAAAATACATTATATTAATAATAATAATATATTATTATTATATTTAAATCTAATTCAATCTTATAAAAGTGATTTATAAATAAAATTTACACATATTTATATTATAATTTTTTAATTTTTTAATTTTTTATTTTTAACTGATGTAATTTGTTTTTTTTACACCTAAAATTTAGAATATATACGAGATGAAATAGATTATCGACTAGTTAATTGATTATAGGAATATTATGATATTTGGTGTATTAGATTTAGATTTTATGTTTAAGTGTGAAACACGGTTCATTTATATTGTTGGTCGTGAAATTAAAATGTATTGCGATTAGTGTTTAGATTTGCATTTAATGTGGTTTCTTATGATTAATTAATGTGATGTTTGAAAAGTTATACTAGTTGAATAATTAGAATGAGTGCTAATGGTGTTCCCAAGTGTCGTGAACGTAGAGTTCCCCAAATACAGTAATAATGACCAAAAAGAGAAAGTCAAAAAGAACATGTAGTTGTATACGTAACTTCCTTTCCTCTTTGCCTAAAAACGCACTTCACATGTTATACAAGATATGCGTGCCACTTCCTCCAAACCTCAACAAATTCACCATCAAATTCTTTAAATCATCAAACACCAACACAACTTTTCGTTTATAAAAAAGGAAATATGTAAGATCAAAATAAAGAATAAATAACTTTATAAAAATCAAAATATGTCAGAAATTGTTTTAGACAGACCAATTGGAAATTGGAGACCTAAATCCAGAACATTCAAGGTAGTCAAGAACAAGTGTGTTCTTAATCTAATTTGTGATCTGTCTATCTGTGAAGTTTTACCTAGTATGTATGTAGTCAGTCTTAACCTTGTGTCTGCCGTTATGATTCTCTCTTTAATGCTTGATTAATGCTAATTAATTCAAATTTCCGTCCTATGCAAAGTTAATCATTTACATCGGTATCCTACCTAAATGACTAAGGGTCGACCCAAGACTCATAACCCAACAAAAATTAAATTTAATATTTAATTATTTACCAAAATAAATATATGGACAAGTAAAAATATAATTTTTTGAACAAATATCTTAAAAGTTAGAAAATTCGAGAGATTTCATAAAACATAAAAAAAAAGTGACAAATAATAGAATGAGTTCCACCATTTTTTTTCTTTATTTGTTTCCTAAATCAAACATCAAATATTATTTCCCCTCTTTCCTTTGTCAAATAAGGGATTAGTATTGAAAATGCATCAACAATTTCTTAGGCTTAATTCTTAGATTCTTACGTAATTACAAATTTTATGTTATTAAATATATATATATATGTATATTTTCAGTTGTTTTAAATATTAAATATTTTCAAAAATTCTATTTTATATGCATAACATTATTTTTTATATAACATCTTCACTTTTTAAGTAGTTATTTTTAAACGAAATTAAGACTTTTAATGTTTTTTTTTTCTTGTTTTTTATAGAAAAATCTTCAATTATTTTTCATACACTTAAGTTATTTTTATATCTCTTTATAGTTCACAATAAAAACACCCTTCTAAATAAACCATCATATATATATATATATGATCACCTAGAACCAACCTTTAAAACAAAGCCGAACAAAAGAAGAATATGAAACCAAAAATTGATGACTAAATTTGTAAATGAAGCTGGTACCAAAACATTGGAGATATAAAGGAAATACCAATCTAAACCAATTAAGGAGACCTAATTCTCTTCTAACAAATTTAGCACCCAACACTCACCTTTTCTTTTCTGGAAGTACAAATTCTATGCCAAATAATTGTTACCAAACCTTTTTAAGTAATATATCACTGGTCCATATAAAATTTTAAACCCATCATTCAATAACTTTTAAAACCCTAAGAGATCATTTATAAACCCAATTAAAAGAAGATGCAATAATGCCTCCAACCTCATAGTAAACCAATTGAATATGACTCATCATACTCAACCTTTTTACCTTTACATTTTTTGGAAGCTCGTTTTATTTTTTCCATAATAGGTCTCAAATGTTTTCTTTAGGAATACCTTTAAAATTTTGAACTCCCAAATAATTGAAAGGTAAAAGTACCTTTTATGAATTAAGACGGAAGAAGTAGGAAGATTAAGTATTAAGAGGAACTTAATAATAGGTGTTATGAGATTATTATTATTTTTAATCATGTGAAATTAAACTAACTTTCATTTTCTTTCTTATTTTTTTTAAAAATCAAGTTCGTACTTTTTATTTTAGTTTTTTTCTAGTATTATAATTAAAATAAAATACTTTAATAAAAATATATAAATACAATATTTTTTGAAAAAAAAATAGAAAATTAAAAAATAAATCATACATTTTAATTTTTTTAATTTTTATTATTTTGTATAACTTAGGCAACTATAAATTTTTAAAAATAATTTTAAATTTAAATTAGGCTAGTGTCATTACAAAAATATTAGATATTTATTTTTTTATAAACAAGAAACAAAAGCAACTGAAAAACTGAAGTCGTGGAAAGACTTCAATTTGGCAATAGAAAAAGTTAATTCCAATGTGAAAGTCGTATGTTATATAATATCTTCATTTAACTTTATAAACAAATAAAAGAATCATAAATCGTATTTCAATATGTCCAACTTCTTCACGATAAAATTGTTCCTCAATGAACAATTTACTTATTTCAATTTTTTTAAACTTACACATTTTCATGATTACATAAAGCGAATTGAAACAAATATGTAATGAAGCCACCACATGGACCAATTAGATCATGAAATCTCATTAACCAATGTTTGAAAAAAAGAGTACACGTGCTAATTTGTAGAGAGAGCAAAGGAGATCCATTTATATTGTCATAATTTAATTTTTATAATTTATATTATCTTTTTATGACATAAATTTGTCCTTAATTTGATCATTAAATTAAATGTTGTTATCGTTAAAAATTTTAAAAAAAATCGTAATAATTCAATGTTACTTAATAGCTTTGAGATATATCCACTACAAGAAAATCATTAAATAGTAACCAAAATTTAGAGATAAGAAATAATTAGTCATTATATTGATTAGACTAGAGTAATTTAGAGACTAAAAATTATTTATATATAAAGTGATTTTTATTATTAATAAAAAAAATTAAAATAATTTATAAATTGGTATCTAAATTAGTTATCTAAGTTTTAACTACTAATATTTTCTAATATTTTAGATTCTAAATTAGTCTTTAAAATTATTTTAGAATATAAAGTAGTAAGTAGCTAAAATTTTGATAACTAATGATTAGATATCAATTTAAAAACTATTTTATAAATTTTTATTAGTAATAGAAACTACTTTATATATCAATAATTTTTTTTAATTTATAAAATAGTCTCTAATTTAATTAAATAATAACTAATTATTTTTTAATATTTAAAATTAATTTTATTTAATAATTTTCTTATAGTCACAAATTCAACTTTATTAACAAGGTGAAAATAAACATCATCGATAAACTCAATTTTAGTTATTTGAGAAAATTAATAACAATGTAATCCAAGCATTATTTTTTTTTACAAAATCAAAAGAAAACAAAAGGCAAAATTTGTGAGACAATTGCCAATTCATTGTTAATTAACATACATTATTCTCGTGTGTAATAACTTCTCATAGAGATACTTTAAATTCAAATTAATGTTTTACTATATAAATAAGAGGTGTAATGAAGCTCAGACACTTCTCTTAAATTGGCGTATCCGTGTCGGACACACGTATCGGTGTCGACACTCATACGACACTTGTAGGACACTTATCGGTGAAGTGTTCAATTCAAAAAATATTTGTTGGATTTTTGAAAATTCTAACACGGTTCTAACACAATTTTAAAAGGTATAAATACAATAATTTTCTAAAAACTCAAATTTATTGTATAAATTTGTATTATGATTATAAAAATAAGGAACAAATTCGTTTGAACCAGTCATGAAAAATATTTTTCTGCTCCCAAAAGAATCTTAAACATATTTTTGCATATAAATATTTATTTTCAATTTATATAATTCAAAATTATATAATATATAGATATGTGTCCTCGTATCCTACATTTTAGAAATTATATGTATCTCTGTGTACGTATCTGTATCGTGTCAATGTCCGTATCCGTATCTGTGCTACATTGAGTGTATGTCACTTGACCGAGATAAATAAGAAGGAGAATTTTCCTAAGAAAGTGAGAGATTAAAAGGAAAGGAAAAACAAAATAGGTATTTGAAATGAGAACATATAAAATGAGAGTGGAAAGTCAAGTTTATTTCTTGAGTTCTTTATACTTATTTATAAAATATTACAATATTTAAACTTATTGTATAACACATTGTTATCGTCAGGTTTAATGATAGAAGTGATGACTTGATCAATTCAATGATTCTGTTAAAAGAGTGACACGTCTTTATATAATTATTTTTTCATTCTAATATAATAATATGTATATGGCTAGGTTCATTCTCACTTCTGACTTTCCTGTTAATCATTCTATAAAACATTTTTCATTAGATAGGGATGTAATTGTTAAAAATTAAGTAACGTAATTGTCGTCTTACTTTTTTAATTTAATAAACTATTGGTTAAATTAATTATAGATGTAATAATCATCCTTATAATTGCTTATAATTGTTTGCTTTGTAAAATCACCTTCAACTTATTGTTAACAATTATAAAGTGAATTTTAAGTTTAATTTAATTTTATAAAATTGATTTATATAATGAAGTTTTCACTTAGTTATTTATATATTGTAAAATATTTTTATTTTTATTTAATATAAGATTTTCAATAGAATTTTATATGTATATATATATATATATATATATATTTTAAATCTTAATTGCATTGAAGCATACAAAACATTAAAATTGAAGACTATTTAAAGATTAGCAAAAAAGGAGAGTTATACTTATATATGATAAGTGTGTATAATTTGAAAAAGGAACTTACATGTGAAAAGCAAACAAACAGTTGACCTTTTGAATGCTCTTAATATTTTCCAATTACTGTAAATAAAGTAATTACAACATCTAGAACATAGAAAATTATATTTGTAATTACAATAAAATTTAAAAAGAAAATCATTAAATAGAAATTAATTTTTAAAGACCCAAATAATAAATTGTAATAGTAACTAAATTAGAGAGCATTTTATAAACTAAAAAAAATATTTTTAAATTAGTTTTTATTATTGTTAAATGGTTTTTAAATTGGTATCTAATTACCAACCAATGTTTTAACTACCAATTATTTAGATTCTAAATTTGATAGCAAAGACCTTAGTTTCTAATTAGATACAAATTTAGAAATCATTTAACAATAATAGAAACTAATTTAAAAACAAAAAAATTATTTAGTTCCTAAAATGGTCTCTAATTTAGTCACTATAACAATTAATAATTTTTTGGTCTCTAAAATTGGTTTCTATGTCATGATTTTCTTGTAGTGATTGTATAGCTATTCAATCCAAAAATAATTATGAAAAAACTACCATTTTCACTCACTTTTTCTTTTATTTATTTTTCATCTCACTTTTTTATCTTTAATTTTTATTGCATTAATTATCACATTTATTACTTTATCCCTTGTGTTTTCTTTCTATCTATGTACCTTTTCTTTTTCTATTTGCCTCTTCTAAACTAGAATGGTATACTTTAAAAAATAAAAGTCCACTTATAATTGTTAATCACATAATAACATTGAATGTATATTTAACATAATTTAAAATTAAATATTATTTCAATGGTTATTTTTCATCTAAGAAGAACTTGAAACAATTGTAAAATTTAGATTATTTTAATAATTAATTACCTTTATGATCCATTATAATTAGAATTAGTTTTTTTCTTCCATAAGTTTATCTAAAAATAATTCTAAGATAATTAATTTTGTTTGGATATAAAAGATCAGTTTGTAAATCAAAGAAAATTGTATGAAGCCGGTAAAGAAAAAAAACTATTATAAAATATTCACAAATTATAAATGATCAGATTCGAAAGTAACTCTTTTTAATTACAAATTTAAGTCATTATTCCAAAGCACACAGTAAATATTACACTTAGTCAAAAAAATTAATTCTCTTTATAATAAAAAATAAAACGTTTTTGATAAATAAATTTATCATTATGAAAGTTAAACTATAGAAAATAATGAAAAGATAAGTTTTTACAGTAAAATAATGAACTGAAAGTCTTAAAACACATAAGCAAAACTCATAAAAAATTTAGAAAAGAATCTTAGAAAAAAAAAAGTATAGAGGAATATTCAACATTAATTCTTCGGAACATTACTCCAGGCATTATATATGCGCAGAAAAAGAGATACTTATACTAGAAACGACACACAGCACGAAGAACGATTTGGATCCACTTCAGTTCATATATAAAACTACAGGGCGTGCGAGATCTCATCGATAAAAACATGAGTTGATTGAAACAAATATTACAAATAAAATTTTAAAACTTGTTGGCATTAACTACAACTGCAAAAGTGAAGATGATTATAAACTGCAGAAGATCAGAACACAAAAAAAGTATGAATGTTTCAGAATTCTGTATTTGTTTCCCCACCCAGAACACAAAAAATTCCAAACTCTAAAACCATAAAAATAAAAAACTACTGTTACTTACATGCATACAAGTGTATGTGTAAAAGGAGCAATTCCATTGGCAAGCACCAATGCTGGTTGGTAAATCCGTAAATGGAAAAAGTGAAGAGTAATGATATCAACAACATCATCATCATCATCTTCGACCTTCATCCACCGAACCTTACAAACCAAACATTTAATTATGACTATCCTTTGTGGCCTCCGAGAAAAGGCGATCCGAGGAACGTTCGCCGACATCTTCCTTAATGGAGTCCTTTGAGGGAGGGCTCTGAAAAAACCAACGTCTGTCGTGTCCCCTCACGTGAGGGCTGCTGCCGGTGCTGCCCACGCCTCTGGTCACGTGAGTACTAAGACTGCTACCAACACTTCTGGTCCTGTAACCCCTCCTCCCACTATTCTCGGGCGTGAGACCCAGGTTCAAGCCGCAGCTCGTGGTGCGACTCAGCGTGGTGGAAGTCATGAGCTGGTTCCGCACTTCCTCGGGCAAACGCAGAGTGAAGCGCTCGCAATTCTCTCCCGGTTGAACCAGGGAGTGACCCGTCGAGTGAGATCGCGGAATCAAACTGGCGAGGCTGAAACCCGTTGACCTTGACCACGGTGAACGGTTGTGATTAATCAAATCATTCGGCTTCGGAGAATCCGTGGATTCGGGTTGGACCGGGGAGTTTAAAACGGGTTGAACCGGATCCGGGATTTGGATGGAAACAAAGGATGGGTCGTCGGGTTTGGGGAGAAGGTTGGCGCGACAGACGGGACAGGTGGAGTGATTGGCCAGCCACGCGTCGACGCACTCGGGGTGGAACACATGGCTGCACTTGGGTATCAAACGCAGCGTTTCCTCCTCCTCGAACTCGCTCAGGCACACGGCGCATTCTAGCGTGGCCAGTCCTATCTTCAGGCTCTTCACGGTGGAGTAGACGAAGGTGGGGAAGGTCTCGATGATTTCGCGGTCCAGACCGCGGTTCCGACGCCCGATCGAGATGGAGAGGTCGAACCTCCCTCGCATCCTTCGCTCTGCGCACTGGCGCGTGTACACGGAGAGGAACCCAAGCAAGAAGAACACCGCCACCAGGATCACCAGAACGATGGCCATGGACTTGTCGAACTTCAGCCTCGATAGCCGGTCCGGCGGCGGTGGCGTGAGCGCGTTGGGAAGCTGCGCGGCGGCCGGCGGCGGAAAGTGTGTGAGGAGAAGAAAATAAAAATAGAAAAGAAAAAGGTCATGGTGGAGAGTGGTGTGGGGTTTGAGTGCGAGAGTGGTCATGAGGTTGAATTTCAATGTTTGATTTGAAGGTGGTTTTGGTATTAATTAATAGTAGCCACCGTACATGGCCGCTGATTGCTCCTATGATCTCTTTTCTTTTCTTCTCTTTCGGGTCTCCTAATAATTAATGATTAGGTTGTCGATGTTGCAGAAAGAAGGTGCACATGGACTTTGCGCCTAAGTTTAAGTTTGGAATGAAAGTTTTCAGAACAGGATAAAAGCTTTTATTTTAAGTGGGTATTCAAAAAATGTGTTTTTCAAACATCCTTAATTATTAGTACTACTCTTTTTTTTATGATAATACTTTTCTTCTTCTTAAATTAACAATGAAATCTGTTTCTGTCCTTTCCTCACCAATCCTATCCTTCCCACCAAATAAAACATCCATGGATCATTTCAGAGTTCACCTTTCGAGACATCACGTTCCAACTGAAGCAAGAGCAGGCGTTTATGATGGCTTGAAAAATTAAATATTATTTACAACTTTTTGGATAAAAAAAATAAAAATAATAAATAGGTACAAGATGAGGTTAAAAAAATACTAGTACATCTCAAATTATTTTTACATGTTGAGTGCTTCACAGGGCAATTCTCGTCTTCGTGCATCTTCTTCGACTTTCGGTCTCGAGTGAATATCGAATGGGTACTTGCGGAAGATACTTCGATACTCAGATAGTATAGTAATAAATTACGTACCTTTCTCTTTAAAATGTGTGTTATTTATATTATTTTAATGGACTTACCTTATTAAGCCTTATCAGTGGAGTGAATCTCACTTATGGATGTATTACCTAATTCTTAATGACGGATTAGCTTCACTGACCTTGGTTTGAACGTTAATGGATGTATGAGTCGGCGGTTAGGCCGATTTCCCACATCTCAGCCAAGTTTTCGTGGTCTCGACCAAGTCTCTCAGGTCTCGGCCAGACTTCCGTAATCTCGATCGTCTCGGCCAAGTTTCTGTGGTCTCAACCAAATCTCTCAGGTTTCAACTAGGTTTCCTTGATCTCGGTCTGATAGACCAGGTGTTGGACAACTAAATGAGTCTCGGTTAGAAAGACCGAGTACCAGTCCACAAATATTAATTTTTAAAAACTTAAAGAACAAAGTTAAAGCATTCAAGAGCTGGCAATGAATTTGACGTACACAAGCAAATATCAATATTAATATTAGTAAGACTTATATTATTATTATTGTATAAATTTTTAACTCAGTATTTCAGTATCATATATCATTAACTTGTTTCAATTCCTACATTAACTTTATATAAGAAATAATGGGTTGAAAATTCTTAGCATTGGTGATTTGGTATTTGTATCACTTAAACATATATTAAGGTTCAATTTAACTATAAAATAGAGTTACAATTAGAGTTGTCACTCTCATACATAAATAGGTCGGTTGGAGTGAAAGAATTATAAGTTAAATAGAAAATAAAATATTAAATACGTATATATATATATATATTGATTTTAATCCCATCTTTCTAACCGTTTATATACTAAAAATATTTTTTATATGAAAAGTTGACTATATATTATATATACACATATACATATATATTGTGTTATATATTATATGTATGGATGTACATAAATGGAGGAGGGAAGAATCTAAATAAAAGAATAGAGAAAAAATATGTATGGATTTACTAGACCAATCAAATCACAATTGATAACAGGGAATTTGGACTTTTCTTCCACCATTTTTTAAACCCCTTTAACGGAATTCTCATTTCATTTCCTAACGGAGACAAAGGAAAATTGTGGGTATTTGATGTAGCAGAGAATGGAACCAAAATACTCTTTATACAATGATTTACTAAGTTTTTTTTAAATTCATAATGATATTAGGAAAGGTGAATAAATTAGTTGTTAGTTTAGAGTTTGACTAATATTTCATAAATATTTCAAAGTAAGTTAATTTAGGAATTTACAATTTAGAAATTAGAATTTACTTCAGCTATTTTATAATTTATAGTTTATTAAATTATTTTTATTATTTCAATATATTTTTTTTTAATTTTATTTTACCTATTATTATTTGTTGTGTTATTTTTAATTTTTTATACGGTTTAAACATTTCCTTACTTTACATTAAAATTACATATAATAAAAATTGTAAAAATAATTCAATGTAACATTTTAAACTAAGATAAAAAAAAACTTAAAATCTTAAAAATAAATAATTTTTTTATTAATACTCATTAGATAAACTAATTTAAATAAAATGACTTTTAAAATAAAAAAACATATACTTTTTTTAAAATATATAAAAAATTTAATTATTTAGAAAAAAATATAAAAGTATAATAATATATTTTTATTTAAAACAGAAAATTTATTTATATAATAAATTAGCTTATCAGTTACCAAGTAACTTATTAACTTTTTAATAAATAGACTCTAAGTCATCACATTTATAACAATCTTAGTAATTTACTAAAAAATATATACACTTAAATTTAGCACACCATAATAAATAATTACATACATGCTAATAAAAGATGTTGGAATAAATACTTGAGATCCTTCTAAAAAGTCCTCAAAAATGGCGTGAGAGTTTCAAAGATAAATAAAGATGTCTTCTCTAAAAATTGAAATTTTGGATATTGACTGAGAAGAAAAATTCACCTAAAAAACTCACACTCAAATCAGTAAAAATATATGATATTTATCCATATGAAAGAGTATGAAGAGTTTTGTGAGGAGTTTTGATGATTAGAAGGTTGATAAAGTGTATAAATAGTTGTTATTCCCTTCCATTCTTAATATTGGCCAAAATTAAATAATACTCATTAAACTTGTCAATGTTAAAACTCTATACACTAAATAAATAATAGATCACTTTAAATTTAATTTACTAAAACAAGTCACTGCAAACAAAAAAAATTATCATGTTAGTTTTTTTTTGTTATTTCCAGTGGTTTTAGCTCTTGCTAACTTTTTATCCACTGTTTGACTTTTCTTTATTGACATTATCATGGTTAACAAACTATTCACTGTTTAGAGCAATACTCATAAATTGAAAATTTACAATTTAGCTGTAGTTTGATAATTTTCTTAAAGTTTCAATTATTTGAAACCCTGAAGTCCTTTGGTTTAAAAATTTTGTTGATATTTTCTGTTTTTTAATTAATTTTTATATAAGTATTTAGTTTTCATTTTGTTTTGAACTATCATTGATGCATCTTTATTATTTTTTTATCCACATATCTCTTTTTGATTAATTATGAAAGTTTTCTTTAGAGAACAGCACTTGTGTGATACAGTTAGTCCAATATAAAAAAATCTATAAATTTTCTAACATTTCAAATTAAGAAAAAAAAAATCCAAAACTTGCCGTTAGTGTATATAATGAGTTCAATTTTGTATGGTTTAGTGCTCATACTGATAAATGAATGTTAAAAAAACTGGTTGAAGAAAAGAAAGAAAATTTTCACAGGGTGACAAGTAAGAATACTCATCTTAAGAATTTAGAAAACATCTTATCTATAAAGAGTTATAGATTTTGATTTAAGATCAGGATTTTTCAATTTGATCCAACCCACAGGTTTGGCTCTCATTCACATGTATTGTGGCCACACAAAAAAAAACTCATAGGTCAAAATATCAACAAAAATTACATGGGTCAAGTGTCAACCATGAATCACTTTTCAAAGTAAAAAACTTATTTAGAAATGAAAATGATTTTTTTTTAAATAAAATCTTTATACATGAAAAATAATGTTAGTCTCTTAAACTACTTCTAAAGTTATCCAATTACCATCAAAGTTGATGTTTTGATAAGGTCAATACTCTAAAAATTTAGGAGTATGGAATCATCTAAGAAGAGTATAAGAGAAAATAGATTGATAATTATTTGAAGCAATTATAAATAGAGCTTTGTATAATATGATTTTAACACGGTTCTGGTATGAGATAAAGTTATAAATGAAAAAGGGGATGGAACATTGAAAGGGGTCATAATCTCTTCTTTTTTTGATGTGGTGAAGGGATAAAATTGAAACCACCAAGTCATAGAATAAACGAATCCAATCCAAAAAAAATTAATGTTTTTGCTTATCTAGTTTTTCTGTCTTTTTCAGTCGCCATCTCCAACCAATTCAACACTCTTATTTTTATTTCTAACCAAAACACTTACATTTTAATATACACACCCATCGCAAAAAGGAACATCCCCACGTCAATTTCCAAATAAATTTCTTACAAAACTTCATGCTTCTTGCTTCTCGAAGCATGCCACCCAAATAAAACTAAAAAACTAAATATGAATTCTTAGTAGCTCAAACCTGATTGAGTCCAAAGGATAGATGGAAGTGTCAGCATTTGGTTAGGATTGACCACGATCAAATTCAGAAGATTAACAAGACCAAATAATACACTTTTAATTATAATCTAAAATTATAATTCGATCCAATAACAAAGAGTTCATGATAATCATATAAATAGTTACAAATTTTGAGAAGAAGGTACGTCATCGTCACGTATTAATTGTACGAGTACCGAATACCGATATCTAACTTGAGTGTCAAAGTGCATTTTACAGGTACCATCCAAAACTGAGAACTTGCGAAGGAAAGAAGGAGACAATGAAGAGGAGAGGTACAAACAGACCGATTAAGCAAAGCGGAAGATAATCATTCTCTTAGTTTCAATCCAAGAACGATAAATATAATAATTTGAAGAGTTAGCCTCCTCAATTTTTAAAATAGTCTCTAGTTCATACAATAATTGAACATTTTTTTTTTCTGGATCCATGAATTCTTCTTTTAGTTAAATAATGATTGAAAGATCAGCACTAAAGTCAATTTTGTTTCCTTAATAAATGATTTCAATACAGATCCTTCAAAAACTCGTAAAAGACAAAAATCACAGCAAAATTAAGATGAATCAGACTGTGTGATTCATATGCATGACTTCAGGAGATAATAACGAATTAAAAGTGTACTGAATAACGGTTTAAAAAAAAGTATTTGTAGGTGGGTGTTAAGTGAATTAGTATTAAGGTATAAATACCGTTTGATGGATCCAATAGTTCGACCCGTTTGCTGAAATAAAACACCAAACCAACGGCTTTTTCTTCCAGCACCTCATGGAAAGCTTTTCTGGAAATCTAATTTTAAAAAAAATTGTTTTTAAAAGATCATTGTGAAAAATATCTCATTTATTATGGAAAATTTATTCCAAAAAAAACTTGTTAAAAAACACTTATCATAATGCATCTCATATGTTTCAAAAATCTTGTTCTAGAAATATTTTTCAGAAAATCTTCTCTGTAAATTACGTTCCAGAAGTTCCACAAAACTTGATCTGAACTGAAACAGGTAATCCAAAAGTTACCATTATGAAGAGTAAAATATCATTTTAAAAATAATACGGGTGCGGTAAGATATTATGGAGATACAGGAAATAAGCCCAAACCAACTTTATTAAAGCCTTACAACCCAACGACTGTTTATTCCCGCACCTCCATATATTCTTTTTCTACCTCCATAAATTTTTGTTTTTCCAAAAATGTCCCTTTGTAATATTTTGCATTATGTAATCTAGAAATCATTTTTCACCTTCCTAATTAGCTTTCAGATTACATAATGTAAAAGTCTTTTTTTTAATGCATGATTAGATTTTGGATTACATTATCCAAAAATCTTTTCTAGCCTTCGGATTATGTAATCCGGAAGTATTTTTTCAAATGTGTGTATGGATTACATAATCCGAAAGTTACTCTCAAATTCAAACTTCTGGATTATATAATCCAGAATACCATTCTGATTATGTATTCCAAAATATGGAAGTGATACAAGAAGAATAAAAAAATATTTTCATGTTTTGTGTGGAGGTGTTAGAAGAACATAACCCAACTTATGTAATGGTTGGAGTAGCTCAAACCCAAAATTAGGTTGGGCTTTTGGTTCTCCACCCCCTTGGTTACTGAGTGAAAAAGATTAAAATACCCAAGACAAATTCTCCTTTGTACCAAATCAATTCCAACATGCACTGCTTTTGAAAATGACAAAAAGGTTCCTCTAAAATGATGAAAATAACATTAAAAAAAAGGAGAGTGTTACTTCAGGAATCTTTTATTTAGAAATATTTTGGATTTAAATTTTCGGAACACATTTTTAAATTATGAAATTTTTTATCCGAAATGCATTTTCAATTTTGTATTCCAATTTTTTTTTTTTCCGGAATGTACTTTTTTTAGTTTTGAATTTCAAATCCAAAACAAGAACAATTTTGGAATTTTCAAACAATGATGGTGCTCGAAGAAATTGCCTACCCTTAAATTAATGCCAGCACCATATAAATGCACCCAATTCCAGTGAAAAAGACGAAAATGTCTTTAATTTTTTCTTCTTGTATTGTGGATATTTTTTATCTGGAATGGGTTTTTGATTTTTTTTTTGGATTTTTATTTTTGGAACACAAAAAGCAATTCCGGATCTATTTTTGTGTAATGTATTATTTTTAATTCCGAATTTTAATTTCCAAAATGAAGAGTATTTTCGGAATTTTAAAATTGTGTTGGGTGCAGGTTCAAAATATTGGGTGGAGAAAGAATTTGCCTAAGTTAATCTTACCCAAGAGTGCTCATACATAAGGCCCAGTTTACTTAGTCGAACTCAGCCCAGTAAAGGCGAAAAAAAAAAAATAAAACAATTTTATGAGCAAATAAAAAACATAAAACAGAGATAAAAAAATGCGTTCCAGTACACTTAAATATTTTAACTCATAATACTTTCTGAAAAACAATGTTTAAAAGAAACTAAAAAATGAAACCCTGGGATCCAGAAGTCAGTAATAATCATAACAAATTTTCAAATTGAAGTAATTAACCAGAAATGTCATTTTTTTTCTTCAAGATATACTTTTTAAAAGAAAAAAAAAAATAGACCCTTTCAACTTTAATTACCAAGATAGATCTCATTACTGTGTAAGTTCAGAATTTAACTTTCGAAAGATGAAATTCTAAAATGCACAATTCAAAAAATTGATCGATATTCGGCTTTCTGAACCAAATTCTGACGTTTTTGTTTTGTTTACTTTGAATTCTTTTTTAAAAGGGGAAGAAAAATTTATAAAAAAAAAGTAACAAAATATAATAGAAAACACAATAAGATTTGAATTTTTGAATAATAAAATATATTAGACTCAATTGGTTTATATTAAATAAATAATGATTTAAGTAGTGTAATAAACATAAATTATTATTAATTTAATTATTTTTGTAATTGTTTGTACGAGATGAGGAGAGAAAAAAAAATTAAATTATTAAAAATGTTGACATTAATTTTAATTTCATTTAGCGAAGAAAAAAAAGTAAAAAACAATTCAAGCGTAAATAATTCATGTACTTTCTCATGTACCTCTAATATTCAATATTTTTTTTGTTAAATAAGAATTATATATGTTTTTTTTAAATATAATATTATTACATGAATTTACTATTATACTTTAGTAAATATATAAAATAATTCTTCCTTGGGAAAAGTTATAACTATTTCTTATTATTATACTTTTAAATTTTAAGTTTACCCCTATATTAATTATTAATCTTTTTAAACTTTTATAACTAAATTTAAAAAAAAAAAATCATATAATAATTTTACCTATTCAATATATTACTATAACTATTTAAGAACTCCTTTAAGTTTTGTAAACATTAAAAAAAAAAATTATCATCATATAAATAGTTTTAAAAAATAATTAAATTTATAAGGACTTATATTTTACATTTACTTACACTACCTAAGAGAAGTATATAACGAATTGTATTTTACATTTACATTTACATTTAAACGTGTTGTTAAGATCTTTGAAACCATAATTTTTTTCATTCTTTTCAGTGAAGAACTAACTAAGGATCACAAACTATATTAATATTTCAACCTAAATGTGTTGAGATGGCATTATTAAAATTAATGACTACAATTTAAAATATTATGAATTTTGAAAGTGAGAATGAATAATAAATCTGATTGAATACATAAAACAAATAAAAACCTCTAAGTGGCCCAAAGGACCTGTCTTATCACTGCTGTGGCAGTGACCCACGCAATTGAAGTTGTGGCTTTTTCTTTCTTTTTTCAAAAGGTTCATTATTATTAACGGTTCGAAAATATTTGAATTTTTTTAATCCAACTTGTAATGAATAAGTTGCTTTCAATGTCTATCACAAAAGAAAGTCCTAAATGGCACAACAAATTGATGAAAGTGTCCAACAAAGTTGAGTTTTTTTCACTAAAATTTTCAATTTTAATTTCTAACTATGAGAATGAAAAAAAATGGTTTATTATAAAATTAGGTAAGTTGAGTCCCAATAGCACAATTTTATGTAAAAAACAAATAAATCATAATCAACAAAATAACTTTAATAATAATAAAATTGTATCGTGATATATAGCGACTTTATTAAAAAATTACAGTATAATCGTACATGGATAACAATGTTAATAAAAAACAATTAAAATAATATACTAGTGACACAGTTTTAATATTAATGAAAATGAAATCGTATTTATATAAGATTAAAATTATGTGATGAGTGCTTAACTTATTCAATCTCACAATAATTTTTTTTCTCAGTTTTGTAATTATAGTTAAATTCCACCAGTTTTATAAAAAAAAGAAAGTTGGGAGTAGCCGTAGTTGTGTTATAATAGATACAGATTTAATTGAATTGTTTAAAGTGAATTAAAAGTTGAATAGATTTGGTGTGGGAATCTCTTGGAACATCTGCATCCATTTCCCATTTTTAGTTTATCTCTTTCAATGGTTATAAAAAATCATGATTAAAATTTTAATTTATATATTAAATATAAATTGAAATTTTAACTATTTTTTATTTTCTTTTACAATTTTTATCTCATTTTTCTAATATTTTTATGAAATTTCGAGATATTTTATTATACTGTTTAGAAAAATCTAAATTTATTATATATTTTATTCTGAGTAAGTTATATTTTTCTCAAATATCTAGTTTTGTCCTTTTCTCCAACTGCATGTGTGAAATCAAATAGATTAATTTGTGATAGTTTAAGTTTTCTAGTGATAAGTTTTGTTTGTGAATAAGCAGGAAGCAAGTTAAAATGTTATTAACTTTGTTTAGTCTTTTTTATTCTTTCCCTTTGGAGCATTGAAATAGAGGTAAGTGAAGTTAATAAATTTACTCATTTAAGTTTATTTGAAATTTGATATAATTTAAGAATATGAGAACTTAATATATAAAAATTATTAATTACTGATTGTAAAAGAAAACATATATTGTTAATTATAGAGTTGAATTTGTATATAATTGGATTATTTGGATTTGTGATGTTGATATGTTGATCTTGAGTTTGAGGTAATTATTATGAAATTAGACTAGTGAGATATTGATTTTTGAATTGATATAGATGTTGGAAGTCAATGGACAAATTTATGAACGAATTAATATGTTGGTTTAGTTTTACACTTGAATTCGAGTTAGAAAATATTATTGATGCTATAAAATGTAAAATAGATATATAATATCTTTGATTGATGTTGGAAAGACTAAGCTATGCATCGAGAAAGAGAAAGAGGGTTTAATTTGGTTGCTTCTGAAAACTTTTTCTCATTCTCATTTTGGTTGATATTTCTCATCCATAGTCAGAAGATAGGAGAATGCTTCACGAATCTACTTTTTTAACTTTACACTATTGCATTTGAAAAAGAATCGAAGAACTACCGGTGTTCATTAGATTAACAAAGTGTTTTGTTAAAATAAAACAAAGAAAATGTTAAAAAGTGATTAAAGGCTCTAATGATGTGGGATCTCCAACAAACAAAAAATTTAATGAAAAAAAAATTGTCGAAGTAATAAACCAACTATTCTTTGAAAAAAATATTAACTAAAATTGATAAAATAATAAATAAGACATTTGAAACAGTTTCTTATTATTTTAATAAATTTTAACTAGGAATAAAATTTGTATTCAAAAGGGTGTATATGCACCTTTTCTGTTTTAATTAATACAAACAAATAAAACATCAATATGATTATCTAATATATATATATATATAATATTTTATTTAATTATTTAAAAAAATATAATAAGAGGTTTTTTTGGTCATTTTATTATTAACTTAGACATTTTTGTCATTTTTTTTTGTTTTCGCTCTATTTTTATAATTTTACAATCTCAATATCAAAGGTAACTTTCTAACAATTTTTCACTTCCCTCTCTATCAAAAACACTCCCCACTTCTCTCTCTTAATTGCCCTTAATCATATATAATATTAATGTATTTGAAACCTCACTTTTATTCTTTTATGTAGACACTTACATACTCTCATCCTCATTTTTTTTTATATATTTTCTGGTTTTGTTCAAATTGTTTCATCTTTTTTACAGCATTGTATTTTTGTATATAGAATTTTGTATATAATTTTTGTATTGGTTTACAATTGTCATCATCAAGGACATGAAGTTTGATCCCATGGTTGAATTAAGATCTCTTTGTCCAACACACTTTCTTCTCTACTTCCCCTCACTCACTCTGTTTCCTCCACTCTTAAATGAGTAAGTTTCTCAATTTTTCATAAGACACTACAATTGTAAACCTAACCACGTTTTGTTTTATGCATTTCAGATATCCACAATGTCGGTTGCTTATTTATTCACTATTTTCCTCTTAAATTTTTTTTTTATTAAAGACTCAAATGTTCCTTTTTTTTTCTTATCAAGAACACTAAAATGATTGTTCACTATTTATTTATTCTCATCGACTCTTTTATGCAATCATATATTTGTATTTGTCCATATGTAACATTATTAGTGACACTAAAATTATTAAAATATTCTTTCTCATTTGTATATTTAATTGATGTATTTAGTTATAATAAATCTTATTAAATATATAATAGATACGTATAACATATTTTATTCAATTTTTAATATTAAACATAACTATATATACATAATAAAATAAAAGATGTGGATACATAGGTACAATAGAGTATGTGTTTACGCTAACACACATATATATATATATATAAACTTAGTATTTCAAATATGTCGGGTTAGAAAGTAAAAGATGAATACGTGTTTTGTAGATTTCAAAAGGATTTATTGAATTTTGTTTAATCATATTTTCTATTTCACACACTTTCTTTCAATAAAAGATGAATATTACTACAATAAATTGCAATCAAATTTAGATACAAAAAATAATTAGTCATTATATTAACTCAATTAGATACTAGTTTAGAGACTAAAAAATTATTGGTATCTAAAGTGATTTTTATTATTAATAAAAATTTATAAAATAGTTTTTAATTTGGTATCTAAATTAGTTACCTAGATTTTAGTTTCCAATATTTTATATTATAAATTAGTATCTAAAAGACTAATAGAGACTAATTTAGAATATAAAGTAGTAAGTAGCTAAAACCTTTCTAACTAATTTAGAAACTATTTTATAAATTTTTTATAATAGAAACTAATTTAGATATCAATAATTTTTTTTAGTTTATAAAATTGTCTTTTTTTATCAGAAAAGAATGAATAAATTAAAAAGGACACTTCAGAAATATCACAATCACAATCCTTATAGAAAACCTACTCCTACTGCATCTAGCTTTCAGCTACAAAAACAATACAAGCTAATTTATACAATATATGTAAACACCTCTTGAAAGAAAACTCGTAGCTTTAATAAAATGGTGTTTAGTTTACTCAAATATAACTCATCATTTTGGTATCTAAAATTAATTTTTATTTAATAATTTTATTGTAGTGTAAAATTAATTTAGTATCCAAATCAAATATAAAAACAAATTTTTTAATTTAGTTTTGGATTGGGGTCTTTTAATTTTATAACCATACATTTTTTAAAAAAATTTAAAATAAAAGCATAGTATGTTTTTTTTCTCTATTATTTTCCATATAAAAATGTTTTATTTTTTCTCTTCCACTCATAAAACATAAAACTTTATTATTTTTTTATTTTTTGCACATATTTTAATTTTCAGTTCCTAGCAAAAAAATATTGACAATTATGTACAATAAAAATAATAATAATAATAATAATAATAATAATATTATTATTATTATTATTAGCAATATTATATTTAGATACTTTTATATTATATAACTTATTTTAACTTTTATATTATTTATAATATTTATTTTTACTATTTGGATATTATACTTCAATAACTTTGATATATGATAGATTTTTTTTAATAATTTTCCTATTACATATTTTAGCTATTTTTTGTTATTTTAAATTTGAATATTTTTATAATCATGTAAAAATATTATTTTTATTTTTAATATATTTTACTAATAATTCAATAGTTATTATATTTTTAAATAATATTAATAATTTTTTTGAGCAAAAAATATTTTTTAAGAGCAAAAGAAAAAATTAATTAATGAAACACATTGTTATGTACAAAATTGTCCAATAATAATAAATGCATAACAAAGAATATACTTATAATCCATGATACTAATTCTCCAAGTGAAAACAAACACATTAATTGTGTATACAAATAAAAATGTCACAAAATTTAATATAATGTGTGAATCATCACCTAAAACAACTTTGAGATGTTGCTATTTATAACCAAGATTCAAAAAAGAAGTCAATATGGAAATCTAGTTTGAGAATCTTGAGCAACAACAACAACAACAATAGAGAAAAGTGTCACAAAAAGAGCAATAAGGAAGGAATTGATGGAGAATGATTGAGATGTGATGACTATTATTAATAAAAATTTAAAAATAATTTCTAAAGTGATATTTAAATTAGTTACCTATGTTTTAACTACTAATATTTTAGATTCTAAATTAATTTTAAAAAACCAATAGAGAGTAATTTAGAATATAAAGTAATAAGTGACTAAAACATTAGTTGGTTAGATACAAATTTAAAATTTATTTTATAAATTTTTATTGATAATAGAAATTATTTTAGATATTAATAATTTTTTAAATTGTAAAATAGTTTATAATTTAGTTAAATAATAATTATTTTAATTTTTAAAATTAGTTTTTATTTAATAATTTTTTTTTAGTAAATCTTATCTGGTATGCGAGTGGTGGAGCGAATATGTTAGCTTTTTTCTATCAAATTGATGACATACTTATTTTGTCCAACTATTCTAACATCTTAACATTTATGTTACGTCTCATGCATTATTGAAAAATGGTGAAAAAAAAAGTAGAAAGCTCTCAAATAATGATTAACAGTATATTTTTTTCTTACGTTCGAAGAAGGTGAATAGAAGAAGAAGAAGTAGTTGTGAAAGATAAGATATTTAGGAAATGGAGCCTGATAGGTTGACAGTGAAAGACGTGGAGCACAAGTTTTGATAATGAAATGGTAAAAAGAAGGACGATGAAGTGAGAAAGAAGAGGCAGTAAAAAGAGTGGGTGGAGGTTGGCGATGATGCATGGCATGGGATAGGGAATAGGTTAGGGTCATAAATAAACCTGATTAAGAGAATCTGTGCAGGAAGCAGCAGCATGTAAAACAATTCGCTGGTTCCCAGAATTTTAGGTTGGTTTCTTAAACTAATCAACACCCTGAAACACAACAGGGGTTTGGTTCATTAATCAATACCTTTTTCTGCCCGAATCACTCTGCTTAACACATACTATATTATACAAATTGGTTGCCTCTGCCTCTGTGACACCGTGTTTCCTGCTCCAACCACATGCAAATCAACCAACTCAGACCTCTCCTCATTTTTTAATTAAATACCAATCTGGATTATCTCCTTGTTTCTATTTCCCACTCGGACTTTTAGGTGCTGCGTCTGTTCCAAAAATCACAAAACCATACTCCTTCTCATTAAATAACACAACTATCTCTTTTTTTCATCGTTTTACAACTATATATATAAATATGGACAGGAAAATAAATTCTTAGATTTAGAAATGCAGCATACCGAAACCATAGAGCCTAGATTATCTCAGTACATTCATCCAACAACACTGATTAACGATATTGGTCTCAAACGTGTCACTGAAGATATATTAGAAAATCAGCAATGATAGAATAACTAACTACGACCTCAATCCTAAATCAACTTATTCAGATTGACTGACACGAGGTTTTCGAAGGAAGGTTTTTCTGTAATATGTATTTGGTTTTCTCTACAAGACTTTTTGTAATTTGTTAGGAAGGAATGTTCACTAGGAAAAGGGAGTTTTCACAATCATCTTAAGCTGGTGCAGAATTTTTATTGAGCCTTTTACATCAGTTTGTGTTTTTTTCGTTGGAAATCTCACTAGAGATTAGAACCTTTCATAGTAAAGATTAGAACCTTTTATAGTATATAAATGAGTGCAAACCTCACCTCATCGAGTCGGTTTTATGAGGTTGAGTTAGGTTTAAAACTCACTTCTTAACATGGTATCAGAACCTATTCTAGCGAGTATTTGTTGGGTTTATCAGGCCACCCGCCATCGGGTATTATATAAGTGGGTGCAAACTTCACTTTCATTGAGCCGGTTTTACGAGGTTGAATTAGACATTCTGTTCTAAGTTATAAGGGGTTTCTGATTTTGTATACGGATTGAGTTACTTCTTAAATAATTCTTAAATAATATAGTGTAATTTAATTTATTCATTGTTAATAAAAAATATATTAAATTTTTTTTTTATTTGTTAAGGAATGTTCAGTAGGAGAAGAGAGAGGTTTTCATCGGTGATTTTTTTATAGAGATTGGATAAAAATTGAAGTATTTCTAAAATATTTTTTATTAATAAAAATTCACATAAGATTGTACTTATGTACATACGTTGATTTTGAATAAGTGAATGCTACATTTTAAAACAAAGAAATATATCATTGTAACAAAGAAATTCTAAAACAAATATGTAGAATATATATTAGAAATATATATATATATATATATATATATATATATATATATATATATATATATATATATATAAAAAAGATATTTTAAATATTTTTATATGTATATATATATCTTTTTTATAATAAAATATAAATTTGTTTTTTGTAGCGTGTTTCAGAAATAATTATGGAGGTAGGGTGTGTTTGTAATACAAACTATATTTTAATTTCTATTCTACACTAGGTCTTAAAAGGTTTCATATTTTTTTTATTCAGATTTAGTT
>Ga0123342_1003559_pt1 | contig 24861 bp, 14 predicted proteins | sample Turbeawhitnodule_FD_89960 | JGI IMG/M metagenome (GOLD analysis project Ga0123342, IMG submission 89960) | Root nodule microbial communities of legume samples collected from Mexico - Turtle bean Mexico white nodule | ecosystem: Host-associated > Plants > Roots > Nodule | place: Mexico: Nepantla... | reverse complement strand
TACCTCTCATTACAAAAGCACCATCAGCCATGAAGAAGTTCAAAGGTGATTTTGATGACAGCTAAAAGAAGGAGAGATTAAAGATTTGGGTAAGGGTATGCATGAGAATCAAGTTATGACCTTCTTTATAAGCACTCCATCCAATAGTGTTTTCAGTAGGACCCTTTAGACATTATTTCCGCAGTACCACCCTTTTGAACATTATTTTTTGCAGTACCACCTTTGACATTAATTTCTGCCAAATCTAATTCTCAACTTCATTTTTATTTGTGGAAAAAATTTGTTCCTGATTTATGGGAGTCAAATTCTCAGAGTATTTTTTTTCAAATAATAATGGACAAGAGTGAAAAGTTTAGAGATAATCCAAATCTAATTTTTGAAAAATATAATTTTCACAATGTTAATCTAAAATTAGTTATGTGATAACAAAATGTTCTTAAAAATTGGTTTTTGATGGATTAAATTTGGGATGGTTTTCGATTTTCGATACTAAGTGAAAGAGATTTTGGTTTATTTGGAATGATAAAAATTCGGTTTCAAATTTTTAACTTTGACATAGGAATGTTCATCCAAAATTAAATATGCGGTGATCGAATATCGGAATTATGTTTTAGATTTTTTTTTTCAATAATGAAAATGAGTAGAAAAGATGGTTCGATGGATTATTGAAATCCGATTTTCTAAATATTATAATTTTGACTTCCAAATTTTGGATGATTTTCATTATTTTAATTTTGACTTTGACTTATGAATATTTATCTAAAATTAATTATGCAGTAATCAAATTTTGGAATGGTGTTTTGAATTTTTTTTCTTTTGCATTGTTGATAGAGAATGAAAAATAAGAAAATAAATATAAAATAAAACAAAAGAAAAAAGAATGAAACAAAAGAAAAAAAATTTAAAAAAATTGTAAGTAAAAAATGTTTTGAAAATTTGAATTAAAAATGGAGAGAATAAGTTTTAACTGAGAGGAGAAACTTATTAAATTATATAAGATTAAATTATTAATTTTTTTTTGTTTTAAGTATTTATAAAATTGAAATAGAAGGAAATTTGAAAATTAAAAATTAAAAATATAAAAATTTATAAAGGATAATATAAAGTGAATAAAATAAAATATTTTATAGGTATTTTGATGTAAGTAAATTTTATGGATAAAATAAATGAAAAATTGTAACATTGTTTTGTTTTTTTTATAATAAATTTGAATAGTAGAGAATAATAATTGAATAATGTAAAAAATTATAAATAAGAAATTAAGTTATTAACTGATGATGTGTATGTAATCATAAAAAAATTAACTCAATAGGTTTATTATTGGGTTTAAAAAAATGTATAAATTATAATTTTAAAATAAATAAATTATATTTAAAATAAAATATTATGTAAATAATAAATTATATATAAATAAATATTATAAAGTATAATAAAAAATATCATATAATCATATTAAATTATAAATTATAAATAAATAAAATATACGGTGACAACTAATTAAAATATAATTTTTGTATTAGTTAAAGATGGAGGAAAGATAACACATTAGATTTATATAGTATAAATATGATAACAATGAAAGTATTACTAATTTAGGAAAGTGTAAATGTTGATTTGCCAAGATGGTGAATGTAGGTATTATCTTCAAAGTTTCAAAAAAATTCTTGTTGTGGTGTACTGTGTAATTTTTTTTAATTCAAAACTAATAATTCAGTTTTCTTACTTTGTAATTGAATTTTCAACGTTGCATACTTGGATTAAGAAGTTGAGTAGTTTTTATTAATCATTTGTCATGTACAATTTTTTTATTGACAATTTTAATTAATTTTTTTTTTCTGCTCCCTTTTATTAACAATATAAATGATATTTTAAAGTATATAATTAAAATATTGTAAAGTGAGTTTTTGTTTACTGTTTATTGAGTGATCCTTTAATATCCCTCATTCTTCACGGGTAACATGTTAACACCCTTAAATCCCCAGTCAATCTCACATTTGCTATAAAACAGTCTCAAGTGTCAATAGTCAGTTGTCAATTAGCGGCGGCCGAAGAAAAAGTAAGAAGAAAGAGTGTACTTGGATTTGATTTTTTATTTTTTTAAAAATGTAAATTATAAATTAATAAATTCATTTTATTTTTAAAAATATTTGAATATAAAATATCAAAATTTTGTATGTACATTTAAATTAATTAAAGTTTTGTAAATAATCGTATTTTTTATTATATTACAACTTTGTTAATTTTCATTTTTATTTATTTTATTAATAATATAATAAAATGTTTGATACAAATAAAATTATTATTAATATTATAATTTAATAATTTTGCTTAATTATTATTAATTTATATTTTTATCATTATTTTAAAATCTAGTTTTAATTATATTATTATTTATAATTTTATTATTCTTTTATAAATTAATTTTAAATATTATTATTATTATTTTATAACCTTGAATAATTTGTACCTTCTATTTATCTACCTAGCTATAGAGAACCTCATTGCAAAACCAAGTTTAAACTTTGTTGAGAACCATTGACCAAATTATAAAAATATTAATAATATGAAATCATAAAATAATAATATAGTAGTGATAAAAATAATAAATTAAAATTAAATTTATAAAATAATTAGAAAATTATAATGTAATATTTAACTAACATTAATTTATAAAATTATGGTTATAAAGATAATTTAATCATTTTATAAATATAATATTTAATCATTTTAAAAAATTTATCATATTAATCAAATCATTTATAAATTTTCTATTTTCTTTCCTTTTATACTTTTTTTTCCTCTTAAATTAAATCATTTTCCTTTATTTTTTATTTTTTCGCTTACTCAAATTCATTCTTCAATCTAAATATCGCCTGTACATAACAAATTAATATGTCATGAAATCAATAAAATAATAATATAGCATTAATATACAACCTTATTATTTATTAGAGACCTTTGGACCAATGATTAATAAAACATTTTCTAAAATTTATAATAAGATTGAGAAGTTATATAAATAATTAATTCCAGCAGATTTTTAAAAATATTAATTTTCTAACTAGTAATTCTGATAATCTTATGTGTAGTAAATGAAATCAAATTTTTATTATAAAATGAGACAATAATATTTAACACTGATAAATTCTTATAATCATTTTATAGGTACTATTTTACTTTTTAATATAATGAAAAAAGTTTAGTTTTTTTATAATGATACCATTATCCATAAAAACAAATATTATGTTTGGTTGACTCAGAAGTATATGTTCAACTCCTGTGTTCAACCGACCAAAACAAACGTAGAAAATTGGGTCAAAATAGCGAAAGCAGTATTCGATTCCAATTTGGCAAATGTTCCAACAGAGTTTTGAACCTGCACCCAACATAAATTCAAAAATTCTGAAAATATTTTTATTTTGAAAATAAAAATCTGGAATTGAAAATAATGTATTATGGAAAAATAGATTTGAAAGAGATCTTTTGTGTTCTAGATATAAACATCTGGAAAAAAAAAATTAAAATCTCATTCCAGATAAAAAAATCTAGAATTAAAAAATAATACATTTCAGAAAAATTTATCCGAAAGAGATTATTGAGTTCTGGAAAAAGGAGTCCAGAATGTAATTTTATATGTACCCCATTTTTTAAGAGTATTTTCGTTTTTTCTCCTATGATTGATATGGTGCGGAAGCAATTGTCTTCCAATTTAAGAATTAGGCAGTTTCTTTTGCACCTACATTTTTCTTTCTGCACCCCATAATGTTTTTTAAAAACCAAATTGTCCCTATTATTTTTAAAAACCCTAAAATGCACTTGAACTGTATTTATTTTCTTGCATTCTGAATTATGGAATCCGGAAAAATTTTGGATTGACACTTTTAAAATTTTGGATCCACCAATCCGTAATTCAAAATAGACATTTCATATTCAAAAATTCATCATTCAAAAAAGCATTACGGATCCACCAATCCATAACAGAAATATGCATTATGGATTCATAAATTCATAATTCAAAAAAAAAACATTCCAGATCCACCAATCCGTAACATAATTAGGCTTTTGGATTCAGCAATCCAAAAATCAATAATTTATGCAAAATTTGCTTTCAGAACAGCCCTTCATCCAGAAAAAAAAATGATTCACTTCCGGTTTGATGAATCCGTAACACACTCCCAGATCCATATTTTCGGTAACCACAGTGCCCTTTTTTAAATAAAAGGTCAAGGCCAATTTCAAAATTTAGAAAATTGTGGGGGTGCAGGAAGAAAAATGTAGCGGTGCAAGAAGAAGAAGCCTAAGAATTAAACGTATAAAAGGTAAAAGGTAGTTTCTTCCTGCACTCCTACATTTTTCTTCCTGCACCCCCACAATGTTATGAAAAGATCATATTGTCCCTATTATTTTTTAAAACCCCCAAAATGCACTTAAATTGTACTTATTTTTTTACATTCTGGATTATGGAATCCAGAAAAATTTCAGATTGACACTTCTGGTAAAATTTCGGATCCACTAATCCGTAATTCAAAATATACATTCCACATTCAGAAACCCATCATTCAAAAAAAGCATTATGGATCCACTAACCCGTAACAGAAATATGCATTCCGGATTTAGAAATCCATAATTAAGAAAAAAAAGCATTCTGGATTCACCAATCCATAACAGAATTAGGCTTCCGGATTTAGCAATCCAGAAATCAACAATTTATAAAAATTTGTTTCCAGAACACCCTCTCATCCAGAAAACACAATTTAATCAATTCCAGATTCATGAATCCGTAATACATTACCGGATCCTGACATTCGGTAACCCCAAAATCACCATAACCACCATGCTCCTAAAAAAACTTAACTTTTACCTCTACAGCACTTTGATAACGTAGCGTACTCCTCCACCTTGCTCTGAACAACTACAAAGACCCTCCACCAGCGGTTGGTATTCAATGATGAAGATGAACAGTGACAAAGAAAGTCCAGGACGGTGCCCCTTTTCAAATTATAGGTCAAGATTAATTTTGGGATATTTAAAATTGTGGGGTGGAGGAAGAAGAAGCCAAGGTAAAACTGAAACAGCCACATCATTGATTTTTTCTTAGATAAAAGAAAAAAGGATAAACCGTTTATTTAATATTGTGTTTGCTTATGGTGTGTGTAAAAACTCAATAATAATTATTTTTATTTAAATACACAAAGAAAATTATTATATTTTCTCTCATATTGTACCAACCAAATAATGACTCTTCTTTACTTAATCAATTTCCTCTCACGTGACTACTATGTATCACACCTACGGGGAAAAAGTACATTTTTCTTAAATTTGAAGTTCAAAATGGTTTTTTATTTGATTTATTTTTAAAAAATAATAATTTCAAGAGTTACTTGAATAGATAAAGAGGACATAGATAATATCTGAAACTAGTTGTATAATTGTTAATGTGTCAGTGATCTTCTCGCTCCTTTCTTCAAGTCTCCTTCCTAAATTGCTGGTGCTTGGTCAGAGTTGACCTGAAAAAAGTACTTCGATGATCAAGTAAGTACTCTGTAAAGAGTGTATATTTGTGAACTGATAAAAATGTACCTTACACCTCTGTAAAGGGTTTATTTATAGTGTTGTTCATGGGTCCTTGTTGTGATGGGTTGAATATGAATTGTTTATTGATGTGTATCGTGATCCCTGATTTATAGGAAGAGATGTACTGGTATATAGGTATGTTGGTATATCTGAAGAATATTTGTATCATCTTTCAATTCTTCAGTATTTAGCTTATTTGTCGGAGATATTTTTTGCATAATCCGAGACATAAATGTGACTCATAAAGAGTTCTTGTGAGTGTCGTCGTCGTCATTTATCAAGTGTTTTAAGTATGTTTTGACGTGGTCGGTCAGTCACCAAAACAAAGTAATTGACTCGTCCGGTACATAAGAGAAATGCTTTCTGAAAATGTCTATTTTTATAGAGAGATGTGTATTTCTAACATTTTTTTTGTTTTAAGAAAATGAAAATATGTGTTATAGTATAAGTAATAAAATGAGAAAATAAGTAAATAGTCTTCCAATATTGTGGTTTCATGACTAGGCATATGATAGATTGATTACTCTTATGATTAAAAAATAAAGAATTGATTTTAGAATTTTGAGGATTTAATTGTAAGAATGAAGAGCACTTTAAGAAAATTCAATTAATTAGAAGGGTAACTTCCTACATGACTTATTTACTAAACTCCACTTTGGTTATGTCATGTTACAATAATCCATAGTCCATATTCAAGGAATGTGACAGAAAAAGCAAATAATTTAAATGCAATTGTAACATGTACAGATAATTTATATGCAATTGTAACATATACACTTCTATATTTATTTATCAGCATTTTTATAAATACAAACATAAATAATAGTACAAAGATAAGAATTGAGGAATTGTGAAATTATATTTTAGTTAGGATATGTAGGTCAACCTCAGTCAAGGAGGGTTATTATTTGTAAATACAATGCTTTGGAGTAAAATAAGTAAATATTTGGATAAATTTTAATAGTTTGATAATAATAATATTTCAGTTTCAAATTACTACGCTTAAAAATAATTCGGTTCAATTTTAAAAAACAATTCAATTATTTTATATAAGTTTGATTCAACTTAACATTAATTAAGTTCTGTTTATTTTTATTTTTGCAGCTCTAGAATGTCTTGCCTTTAAGGTGCATGGAAAAAGTAAAGTAATAAGAGTGTAGTTAATTATTCATTTAGATTGACAGAGCCACCAACAGTACAATTTTGCCACACTTCTCTGAAAGAATTTATGATTCTGAAAGAATAGAATTACAGAATATAAGTCAAAAAAAGAAAAGATACTTTACACATTAGCTATTTATAAGTAGGAATCACCAGAACGATGCATTCTCTTTCGAACATCATCACCCTTAACAGAAATGTGCATCCTTTCTGAACCAAAAGCACTATTATGTTAAGCAAAATCAAATAAAAATGAATTTTTATACGAGGAACACTGCTCAAAACAATGGTTCTAAAGTCATCATCATGCTGTTACTGCAAGCATTGATGAATTGGAGCTTTCCTCGTCTGGTGGGGGCTTGATATATTTCCCTATCACTTGTTGGCGATGACGTTTCCTCATTCTGTTCTGTTTTTCTATACTCTTTTGCTTCCTCTTTTCCTTCTCTTTGTGCCTTAAACTTCTCTCTCTCTCGTATACACCTTGCCAGAATACTTCACCTGTTGAAGGCCACAACCAATGCTTCCCAGGATCCTCAGAATCTGATAACTCTGCCAAGTCCTCATCCATGCTCTTGAGGGTGCTGTATGAGAACCATTTGATCCACATTTGACCCCTGCGGCTCTTGAACTTGTGTTCTTCCTGCATTACACCACTCTCAGGGTCCACATACACCATCCTCCTTGCACTGTGGTATGCCCACACATTCACAAGAAGCTCCAGAAGCCGTGAATAACAATGCTTATCCTGCAATTTTATTTCATCCATGTTTTTAGACAAGTGGTGCAAAATTAAGTAGCAAGCAAGGATATAATGTACTTGAAAGTAAATATGCTCATTACAAATTTACGTAATAGTTAAGAACTTTTTCAAAAGAAATTCGTAATAGTTAAGAAAAACCCTTCTGTTGCAATTTAAAACATGTAAATTGATCCTCTGGAGAAGCAAATTACTTTCGACAAACTCAAAGTACAGTGTCCTGTTGAATGGTGTTCATCGTACATCTGTGCATCCATTGCATCCACAAACATTCTGCAGAAATGGTAGTTTACATCAGTTATTTAACTCTCAAACTAGTTACAAGAGAACAATTTTCTTATTTGGCGAAATGAACTTAGTTTATACCTGGAGAACATTACAAACTCCAAAAAGGATCTGGTAGGCAGAGCCCAACTCTGCATGACAGACCATGTGTCACCGTCTACAGGCATGGGTGGCAAAGAATCCACATCATCTTTTAACCCGTACATTCTCCTCATGGCTTTTGAGAAAGCAAACCTTCACTCAAACACAAATGTAGAGAAAATCAAGCAAAGTCTTTAAAAATGTAAAAGAAAATGAAAGCAAGGGTCATAGACTCAGGCTTTCATGTACTCAAGATTAAAACATAATGGATTTAAGAGATCATACTTGCAATTTCCTGCATTAATGGCGTCACAAAATGACCAAAAGTCCTTTTGTGAAGGGTTTCGTGAATCCATATCCATGCGAACCCAAAAATATAGTGCATCCCCAAACCTTTTGGATTGGATGGCATCTAATAATGAATTTTCAGCAGTTCCGGACAATGATGTCTGTTAAAACCCCACACTAAATGTCAAAAAAAGCAAGAACAAGAGACAGATTTAAGACATCCAATTCATCATTTCCATTCAAGTCATCTTTCTATCTTTCAGCCATACACATATTCCTCTGATTAGACAAGAACCTCTAGCTTTAAATACTTTATTGATTATAATACCGACAATTAATGCATCTAGAAATATAACAGGAAAAAAGGGTGAACATTAAATAAGCATCACAAGTCCACAACATTTAAACTAAAAATTATTGACAATGATAAAATTAATATTTTTTAAAACAAATATAAGTGGCATATCACCAAAGAAATGAGACATGGAAAACAATCATATATACCTTCTTTGCTGTTGCTCTCCAAGACTGAAATCCAATCCAAGCATTCCTGTGTAATCGGTCAATCCTGTTTGCAATTGCGAAAAAGGCTCCATGTTCACCAAGTAAATCTCGATAATAACCATTATTAAGCAGAGGAAGACGAGAAGGAGCATCAACATCATCTCTCCCTGGTCTTCGACCTTTACCGGACTGCAAACATCCGGCACATTCATTGCGTCAGATAGAAATAAGAAGCCAACCACTAATTGTTCTGAAGAGAAAGCACTACTATTACAGAATATCTGGGGCATTATTATTATAATAATGTACACCAGGGGTATCTAAAGATCCCTAGGTCTCTCCAAATAAAGCCTTTTTTCCATACACAAGACCAGAAACTCGTGTATTACAATCACTGATAAACATAGATTAATACGAGTATACGATATAAAACAAAAACACCCAACTTACCAGGCCAACTCCTCGATAAAGTGTTTTTTTATGTAGAAAAGGCCAGGATCCTTCCCCAAAATAAGGTTCATAAATGCATAGTGGCTGTCCTGTACGCTCAAGCTCTCCATCATCTCTTTCGTGCAAATCATTCTTTGCTCGATCAGCCCTCTTAGCATTTTTATATACATCCTCCCATGTTCCATGAAACTGCTCTGTTCTATCCTTCAACTGCATTAAAGCTCAAAACGAGTTAAGCTTTACTCACCAGAAATGGAAGTCATCAAAGATCCAATACCCTAATTTCGTAAAGAATAATCCTAAATTCTCCTAATCATTCTTCCAAATAATCCTCCTTAAGAAAATTTGAACACTTAGTGTTTTATTGACAACTATAGAGTACTAGGAAAATTATTTGATGTTTTAGAAAGATATAGCATTTCTCTTCTATAAATTAGAACATTCCTTGATCTCACCTCTTCATCCTCCCTCCTTTTTTTGGTAATGGCCAGTTGAGTATACTTTTCTTCTTCCCATATGCTATATACAAATATATCATTAGCTGCACCTGTCGTAATGGATCTATTTTTCTGAGAACGATTCCACTGGCCCTCATATTTATCTAAAAACGTCTTACTTCTTAATGCCCTATTTTTATATGTCATATTTGGCACAGCTTTAAATAAATGCCATTGCCACTGTTCTTTAACATTGGGGGGAATATCTGAAACAGCCTTGGGTGGAGCAACCTCTGATGGAAGCCTGAGAATATTCTGAAGTAAAGATGCATATCCTTCAATTGCTTCTGAAACCATAAGATTCTTTGCAGTGTTTCTCCCTATAGAGGCAATGTTACGAGCCAAGGGTGATATTTTCCCATTTGAGATCACTTCTAATAAAATTTGTCTCAGAGCTCTAATATTATCCCTTGGGAAAAGATAGCCATTCACCCTGTCATCAACCTAGTTAATGTCAACAAGATAGTCAGCAGTCTCCTTAGAAATACATCATATGAGAAACTTTAACTCTTCATATTGTAACTAAAAAATTAATAATTGACAACATTTTAGATGCAGGAAAGTTATTAAACGTCCAAAAAACTAGTCTGGATTATTGCAGGAGACTTCAAATTAAAGATTGATAAAAAACAACCAACAATCTAGAATCGTGATATGGCTAACGTAAAAGATTAGAATGCAAACTTACGTATTTTCTGATCATGGGAACATCTGGAGCAATAATTGGTTTCTCAAACGACATAGCTTTTATCAAAATCTCTGGAAAAGAATGTTCTTCAAGAAAGGATCCATATACCACTACATCTGCGGTGCCAAGAATGGAATCGGCATTCAAATCTCCAGCTATATGCTCTATAATACCTCTTGGATATTTCAAGCTATGCGCCATGGTCTAATGTAAGAGCATAAAAAGATGAGAAACTTCAAATTATTTAGCCAAAAAACAAAGAGAAGTAGGATATATACCTCAAGAGCCACACTGTAGTTATTTGTTAATTCCCCACTATGAACAATTATTCGTAGTTGTGCACTGGAATTATCTTTGTTTGAAGGGAAGTTCGTCACAAGTGGTTCTAAAGCCCGTAAAACAATGGCATGCCCCAACCACATGCCCTTGTACAGAAATTGACTGCCCACAATTGCAACAATTACATCTTCTGGGCCATACCCCATATTGACCCGCAAATTATCTTTCTGTAAGGCCATAAATGCTTCTGCCTCTAATGCTTCGGCAGGGGAACCAGGAATAACAAAAAAATTTCCAGCATCAAATGTGGAGTAAATCATCTGTGTAATTACAAAATAATCATGTGTCACAGATATGATTTCAATGTATCAAACATTAAATAAATAATTTGACCCATAGATATTACTGGCAAAGCATAGTTTGGAAAGACAACAACTGTTGAACGATTGAAAACTCTTCCCCAATCATTCAAAATTTCTATCTGCCCATTAGTGGTATATTGTCTTGATCGATAAGCAAGAGCATTTTCATGAACAATCCATACAAGAGGGATCGATTTGAAAGGTTCCTGCAAAAAACTGTACAAAATAAAATCACTCATGTTACTTGAATAAGGATATTCATGCCAAAAACCTCAAACACAAGTCGAGGGTGCAAAGGCAGTAAAGGATTCAGGAAAAAACAATCAAGTATCATACCAAGAAAAGGCACCCTTGGCTTCCAGAGAGCTCACAATTATACCATCATAGCTGGGGGAAAACAGACATTAGCTTCAATGTAGAGAAGATATACAATGATCAAAAAGCTTAAAGAAACAGTCATTTTATCAGCTTAATTTCCTATTTGATTCGAATTTCTACACGATTCAATTATTAAAACTGTACAAAATGCATAGTCAAGAAGTAAAATTAGAAGAACAATCATACTTTAGCCAGTCTACAGTGTTGTTTCGCTTATCACAAGTTCTAAAGATAGTGATGGGAACTCCTAAATTACTCCACACATTATGCCCTGGTCCATCTTCAAGTGAAAAGACCTGCAAAACATAGAGAATATTTGAGCTAAAATAAACATAATAAAATTGATTAAAAATAAATATTGAAAATGATGTGGGCAAACATCTCATTAATAATTTTTAGCCTCAGTTTGACGTGTCACAACTCTCAGGAACTCAATCTACATTTTTAAACCAGTAATCCTACTTCAATTTTCAAATACTTGTTTGCCAAGATTATGTGTTCAAGTTGAATGAATATATTGAGAAGTATTTTCACTAATCCAATGAGGCATTTGAAATTTGAAGCCAATAGTACAGAAAGAGCACATACAAGAAACAAACATTTTTCTTATAATTCAACATCTATATTTTTTTTTTTATCAGCAATTCAACATCTATATATTCCCCATCACTTCCAGACATAAAGCACCACATTCACCGACATCAGTGCATACATAGTGAGACAATGATGATTTAGCTGGCTCCCCATTCATTTTCTTTTCCCTAAACTCACCAATTTTCCAGTATAAAATACCGAAAACAAACTGCAAACGGAGTACCTGAATTTCATAGCCAATCTCTTGCAAAGCAGTAGCGACAGTTACCATAAGCAATTGGTGAGAATCAACCAACAGTTCTCCAAACACCTTCAAACGAAATCAAAATCACATCAAGAGAGAAATACTCTAACTTAAACAGTTTCAAATTTATGTAAAACCTACCCCCGTTTTATCATGAAAAAGGAATAAAACCATGCTGAAGTGAACCGCATGCACAACCTAAATACACAAATGGATAAAAAATTATTTGAAAATAGTTGAACTAACCATTGCCAGCTGAGGCTTCCTGTATCCAAAATGTTGCACTGTGTGGTTGAACAAACCCGCATCCATACCCCCACCACCGCGTCTCCTAAATTTCTCCAAAATCATTGGCAAAAAAACGGCATCCTCCCCAATGTCCAACACAACCTTCTGAATTTCTCCATAATGGAACAAATTATCAGACCGCATTTTCACCGCCTTCAACGACTCCTCGGAGTTTTCCACAACCGACCCTGGCAGGAACATTTGGAACACAACGACCAAGCAAAGAAACACCACCACCGTACAAATCCATTGCACGTAATCGAGCTTCTTAAAGAGCAGCCTCGAAAAGCTCGATCTGAACCTGTGAGAAAAAGGGTTCTTCTCTTTTTTAGTAAACTGAGTACCAAACAAGCTCCCCTTCTTCAATGGGATCCCAGATTCCAAGGAACCCATTAGAGTCCCATCAATTGGGTCGCAGCAGAATGGGGAAAAGCTTCAAACTTGGGCGAAAACTCGCATGCAGACGAACACCCAGATTCCACCCCTTCAATGAGGGTTCAACCAGAGCTGAAAAAGACCAAAACTTTGTGCTTGAATTCAAGTAAAAGACCAGGAAAGGTACTGCGTGTGAGAAAACAGGGTTCTGATGTGGATTTGGGTGATTTGGTGCGGGAACTGTTCAGTGAATTTTACTGAAGATGAAAGAAAGAAGGAAGAAGAAGAAGAAGAAGAAGATTTGACGAGTGGAAAGGGTTGCACAAGGAAGAGACAATGCCCAGTGAGCTGAAGACTCGGGAACGAAACGAATCTAATCTGAAAAAAAAAATAGGAAAAACAAAGGACAATTAAATGGACCAATATTTTTGCTGTCTGAAAGGGTAAGTGCAAATGTGTGTTCTTTTATTTATTTATTTATTTATTTTTGGTAAAATGAAAGTGTTCTATGTCTGTGTTATATAAGCTTCAACAAATCTTGTTATGCTACCAATTTGGAAATGGTTAATATCTTGTCACGCGCATCAAGTGAAAAGCGCGGGGTCACGCGTGCAGAGTAAAAGTTGTGGAGAAAAAAAAAAATCAAATGTTGGTGAGGTATGAAGTATTCTGAAACCCTTTTATGTGATCGAATTATTGAGCTTTTTTCCTTACAGGTAGAGTCAGAATATGATAGCAGAAACCAAATCTGCATATAGATTTTATGAAATTTCTAGTCAAGTCAATATGATAATTTATTAAAGGTGAATGTTATCCTGAACTACTTCTGTGCACCGTTATTTTAGCTTTTAGTAATTTTTAGATCAATCAAAGGCATAATCTTTTATTATTGTACTTTCTTTTTAGTATGTTTGTTTTACTCCATGCTGTCTCATGATTTCTATGATGATATTGTTCATGTTCATTATTTTTTTAATTCACTTTTTATCATCATCCTTTATCGGTCAATTCATCTAGTGCTTGTTTCGTTGGTGTTTCCACTATTGTGGTGGATTTAGAGGCTAAGAAAGAGTTTGCTCGATTCACATTTAGGTATATGAATTTGTGCTGATTTGGTGAAAAGGAAATGAGAAGGTGTAGGGAGGAATGTCACCCATGAAATGAGAAGATGAAATGAGAAGAGAGGAAAGTGGAGTAAGTTTTTTTGCAATGACAATTTTGTCATTGCTTATTTCATGCACTTCATAAATGCAATGCAAGTGTGTTTAGAGTAATTATATTTTTTATAATTTATTTTTGTCAATTTTACTTTATAACTAATTACGGATACATCATAATCTGATATGAGTCATATCATAATCGATTATGATTTTTTTTACTTTTTTCAGAAACTGTTGTATGTGTTGATCAACTAATTGTATGTTCTCTTGTAGGTCAATAATGATACGAGAGTTCAAAGTTATTAAAGATACAAACAAGTTTAATAATGTTTTTTATAAAGTTACTAAATATACAATACACAAAATACAATTATATATATATATATATTAATACTTTAAAGTTTGATTATATACCTATTAATAGTTCAAATTGATTTTGTCCAGTGTCTTGGTTATAATTAATTGAAAAAATGTATTTCAATTATGTGTACAATTTTGTTAATTTCATTTTTTACTATGGTTTTTTTATGTCATATTATGATTTATTGGGTGGTTGTAACCTATAAAATTGGTGTCATGAATGTATTTCTATTTTTGGTGTTTATAGATCAATGTGCATGTCTTTACGATACATGATCGATTATACATAAGAACATATTATGCATAATCAATTATTCATAAGAAAAATTATGCATAAAAGCATATCATGCATAATCAATTATAGTCATTTCTCTAATCGATTATGGGTGAATAACTAATTGATTATGGGTTGAAGCTTAATTGATTATGAAAAACAAGTGTAATTGATTATTATATGGAGCATAATTGACTATGCTCTTAACGATAATCGATTATGACTCTATTTTTCACCTATAAATGATCCAACAAATGCATTTTTCTATGTTTATGTATTTTATTTGGTTTATCTCCTTAAAAATTTGCTTAAAAATGTATGTAAAAATGAATATTTTGATTAAATATTTGTTTCTAAGCACACAAAGGGTAACATTGGTTAAATATATATGGGTATCGATAACAATTAATTAATACATAATTATATGGGTTATTATTTTGATATATAGGTAGATGGTGAAGTTGAATTTAAGTTGAAAATGTTTATTTTTTTTTAATTATTTAAGATATACATACGGTGAGGGTGAATTATATTTTTAAGGTTTTTTAAAACTTCATGTGATTGTGAAATATTTATTTTTAATAGGTTTATGTATAATAGAATTACTTTTTTTCTTAATTTACAAATTTCAACCATAAATACATAAATTAATATATAAACCTTTATTATAAATATTAACTTTCATTTTCATTAAAATAATTCAAGTTTAAAAAAAATTATTTTGATAATTTAATTAATAAAATAATTATTATTTTTACATAATTCAGTCACATTAATCATATCATCTATAAATTTTTCACTTAAATCTATTTACTTTTACTTCACTTTTCTTACATGAAAAAACCTAATTTTTCACTTATTTTCCTTTTTCTTGTTTTTCTTTCCACTTACTTTTCCCTTTTTTTTTCCTTTCCACCCCATACTCATCCAAACAAAGGTCTAATGTTTGAGGTTATACTTACTACTTATTTGAGTTTGAGTTGATCCTTTAATGAAAAGTGGGAGAGTCATTTCATATTCTTGTTTACATCATGAATGCATGGATAATGGTGTGGGAACAAACCTTAGAAGCAAGGACCTTTCATGGGTGTTGTTGGGGAAATTATCATAGAAAATAAATCAGCCTAGAAAAGATTATTAAGGACGGTGGTGGTGGAATTGGCAAAATTGAAAAAAAAAAAACATTGTCATCAAAAAATAGTTTTCATGAGGCTTTATTTGCTTCAAGGATTGTACTGTTCAAGAAGAAATATGTGAATGGATATCCATGATTTGAATCAAGAGATGTGCAGGTAAGGGAGAGTGTGAATCTGTATAAAGAGTAATTTCTCTCATCTTCCTCATATGCAAAGATTTGAGGGAGAAGTCACCTAGAATGGTGGTGTTTTTCCTTTTTTACCTTTTTTTTGTTTTGTCATTCATGCAATAATTATCATATTATGATATTTCATACTTTATTCTATGTATTTTCTTTTCTTTATAAATAAATTTGTTGTACAATTCACTTTATATATAATATTTTATTATTATAAAATACCCTCTAAAATATCTACATGGTTATGTATCTACATGCAATCTAAATCAATGAATATAAAAAAAATTAAAATGTATAATTAAATATAACAATAAATTTGTATATGTTTAGATAATATTATTTTTATGATTTTTTCATGTTTCGATAATATTCAGTAACTCGTATTTTTTTCAAAAGTAATTATTTAACGATATCAAAATAAATTATTCAATTGTACCGAAAATAATTTAAAATATTTCTATTAAGAATCTACACAAAAATACATCATATTTCATTATTTAAATATTTTTAAAAACAATGATAAATTTGTAAACTTACATTTTACACTTTTAAACAAAAATTAAAAAAAAAATCACAACATCACATCACTAAAAAACTTCAATAATTTTTTCTCACAAATCTACTCTAACATACCTCAATCCAAAAACACTCATTTTCTTCACACTTTGCTATCAAATCCTCACACATCTACTCTCTCAAATCCTCACCCATTCTCTCCCTAATCTAATTTTTTAGAGAGAAAGCTAAAATATATAAGGTGACAAGATACATAATATTCATATCAATCTCAGTGATTAAAATTGGTGATTCTTTGCCTTTATTTGAATATATGAAAATGTTAAATGTTTGTATTTTAAAAGGGTTAAATAACGTTTATAAGAACTATATGCTACTTGTATGGGAAGATACTGTTTTTAGCTACACATTTTGTGACTATGTGTATTATTTTTCTTTTATAAAAGATGTTATTAGGAGTGATAAAGATAAGATTATTTTATCTTTTTTTATATGTTTTTTAGTTTATTTTTTTTAGAATATTTATGTTTTAATTCATCTTTAAAAATAGTTGTTTAGCTTTTAGATAATAATAATAATAATAATTCTTTACGTTAATTTTTTAATATAGTAATTAAAATTTCAAATAAGTTATAAAAGTACATATTTTTCAAAATTCATTATTTTCTCGAAATCCATATTTTTTATAAATGTAATGGAGATTTTTATAAATTCAAATTCAAATATTTGGATTGAATTTTAAATCAAATAATATTTTTATAAATTGGTTTTTATAATTCTACTTAATGTTGAAAAATTATTAGTATAATGTAATTTTTTTATTTTTTTTGTGATGAAAGTTAATTATTAACTTTTTTTATGTTAAGCTTATGTTTTTAATTATTTATTAATTTCAATATTTTATTGTAGTTTAACATTTTTATGTTTAAGCATTTATTATTTATTTAAAATATATTTAAATACGTAAGTTTGATTTTATGATAATTTTTTTATTCCGATTTCACTTTCTTTTATATCTATTTTAACTAAATATAAGTTAAATAATTTTAATACGTTTAATTTTAAAAAAAAAATTGTATTAGACACGCCTTAATTTTGATAAAAAAAAATGCTTAATAACAAATTACTCCACTATTTTATTAAGATAAAACATTATATCATTTTATATTTTTATTATAAAAGTAATTTAATTTTAAAATAGTAAAATAAATTGTATAAAAGGGACAATTTTCACTTATTTGATGTCAATTCGATAGGAGAATTTATTTTTCAGAATTCTAAAATGAATATTTTCCATTTTCTCTTTCCAATGAAAAACAAAAAATTAATATTTTATTTCATGTACCTTTTTTCTTCTCTATGTTTTTCGTAAAATACAAAATTATCTACTAAAGAAAATCATAGAAATGGTGCGTCAGTGAAAGCCTCCAGGAAAATTGGATTGGAGTTTGCAACTTTATATCTGCACAAAGGGTGATTGGATTAGATTGGAAATTTATATTTCTTCATTTTTAAATTCAATAAAAACAAAATGAAAATCTCATTTAAAAAAAATACAAAATATGGATCAAAATTAAAATCATATTTAAATAAATGAATTTTTAATAGTGTAAAAATGAAACAGTTTGTCTTAATTGATTTTTTTTTTGTCTACCCTTACTTAAACTCTACATTTATTTTTTAAATTTTAAGATTAGTTGTATGTTTCTAAAAACTTTATAATTGTCATTGATGTTTTCAAATAGAATTACATTTGTACTTTTAAAAAGACAACTAACCAATTAAAAATAATAATGATTAATAAGTTACACAATTATAACTTGATGTTGATTCGACTTAATAAATTTTTAATATTTAATTTTTCAAAAATTCAATTATAATTGGACTTTTTGTCTTCAAATATTTCAATTAACTGATCTAACGAGTTAATTGTAAAGTTTAATAATTAACTAATAAAAATTTATAAAATACATCTTTCATGAACTCACTAAATTATAGATATTTTAACTAAAGTCCTAAGAATCAAATGCTAAACATTTCTCAATGAAATGTATGTTATTTGAAGATAGTATATAATGAGATGTTAGCTTTATCTTGAGACACAAAATTATTAAAATAACCAGTTTTGTTTATATCTAAAAGACTGAAAAAGTTGTTTTGTACATATTTTTAAAATAAAAGTCTAACTAAACACATATTCTCTTAACATATATAATAAACTTTTATTTTATAAAAAAAAAAAACTGAAAACATCATGTATATACATGTACATTTAACTATAACATTAATATTTTTAGATGACCACAACGTTAATTTCATTGTCATAAAGATTAAGACAACTCTATTTTAAGAGGTTCGAAATTATTTTGAATTAAAAATCCAAACTAAAGAAAACCCAAAATATAAAACATCACAAGTATATTATAGCCGTATTTATAAAACAAAAATGTAATCATTAATTTATAATTTGATATAAAGAATATGTAGGCATTATTCACATTTGGAAATCATATGTTCAACATTAACACAAGCTAGTTGATAAATTAATAAAACAAAAATATACAAATAAGTGACTAATGACAATTGAAGGTAAAAAAATGTCAAGTTATTGAAAATTTTGATATTTTTAAAAAAAAAATCATGTTATACTATATAAATTAACATCTCAATTATACACTTATACCTTATTAACACAATCATCTGTCATAAAACAAATATTTTTGATAGATTATTTACTGTATTGATAATAGTTTTTATCCATCAGTTAATAATATCTCTGAATATCGTACATTCTGAAGTTGTATAGTAATTCCTTAAAAACAAATTGTGTTACATCCTCAAAATATTGTATTTGATTCATTCTTTTTTTCTTGATTTTTTAGTTTATCTTTTGGGATAAAAGAATTCAATAAACAATTAAAAGAATACAACTTCTATGTCGATAACAAAAAGAAATTAACTCAAAACCCTAGCAGAAAATTTGAAGAAAAAAAAGCTTTAATAACTTATTTTACTACTTCACCATAATCATTTCGCAAAATTTTCAATTATTTTATGTATTTCGATAAAAACGATACATGAGATTATTCCCACTCAATTTAAAAAAAGAAGAAGATAATTTCATATACATTGAATATTAAATATGTTACATATTTCTTAAGACATTAAACACATTTATCTTTTAAAAAATATAGTATGAAAATATAACCACTCTTTTAAATTAGTGGTGGCTCATTTACATTCTCGCAAAAATATTATAAGCAGACGCCTTTGAAACTCACTGTTGCATAGGAAAGTATATAATAATTTTTGAACAAAAATATATTTAAAATTTTGCCACAAACATGCACTCCTATTATTCAAATAATTTTAGAGTTAAATATTATAACATGAAATTAGATTTTATATTTGTATTAGGATAATCGAGACCCATGACGGGTCGGTCAGGAACTTGACCACTCAACCAATGAACTACAATAATAAGGTCACATGATGACATGTGACCGACCTTTGATGACGACTTACGAGTTAATCCATAATTAAGAGTTGTTTAACACAACCCTAAAAATGAGTCAACCTCCTAATCTGACCCACCAACGAAGGCTCATTAAGGTAATATAAATAGAAAACACATTCCAAGGAGAAAGGTATGTCATTATCTACAATATTTTGACACTCGAGTGCCGACATCCTGACTGACTTGAGCGTTGAAGTGCCTTCTGCAGGTACCATCCCCGCCTGTGAGACCAGACAACCGAGAGAAGGAATGAAGAACAGGAGGCTTGGAGTGATAGTGACCGACCGAAAGGACTGGAAGAACAATCGTTCTCTAGACCCCAACACTGTTAGAGAACAATATTAATTCAAGTTTTAGATCTAGTGAGTCTTTGTAGTGAAAAAACTATATTATAATATTTTAATAATAAGTTAATACAAAATATTTTAACATTTTAATTCATACTATAAATCTATTTACTATAAATATATTTATTACGTAAAAAAAATATGTAAAATTATTTTTAATAATTTTCTTACTATATCTAAAATTTTAAAAAAATAACATAAAAGTAAAGAAGGAAAAACATAGTTAACTCTAATTTTATTATTACTACACAAACTTTTTGTCCTTATCCAAAGCAAATATTTAGATCTTGAAATTTTAAATTGATATGTGCACACCAAAATCTAATATAGATATTTCCATGTGACCAAGTGTTAGGTACACTCATTTTGCCAATAACATGGTAGGAAAATTATATGCAATTTTTAGAGACCACACGTAAGTAAAGCCATGATACAAATTAGAGTATAAAACAAAAGGGTGTGTTCCTTTTCTCTTGAAAATAACACAAATTAAATACATTGAAATCATTATTTCTATAAGTATATATCTTCCAAACTTGGTTGCCCTGTTAATCTTAATGTTTGTGAATGTAATCACTTGGTTTATTACCATAATGGAGCATTATCATTATCAATCATCATCACAATTACCCTTTATGATCCATATAATTAATATTGCCCTTGTCTTTGGCCAGTAGAGAGAGTGACCCTTAACCAGAATTGATACTTTACCTATTTTATTTTAATTTATTTTTTAATTCCATTGTTAGTTTTGGTGAAAGGTTATATTTATACATCAAGATTTAATGTTTAAAATTTCTCAGTATCAAAAAGTAAGAGTGTATCTGAGAAGAAAAACTGTAAAGAAATAGAGTTTCAACTCTTTCAACTAATAAAATAATAGTAATATTGTTTAGAAATGATAAAATAACATCCTTTTACATAAACATGTCAATATTTTGTTACACTCTTAGATGACAAAATATGAAGAAGGGAAAACAAAATTAAATCATAAAAAATCAAAACAAAGTATATATATAGTTAAGTTAATATTTTTTTTAAGAAGTCAAACTCGTGATTAGCTAAAAAGAACGAAATAAACTATTTATTTTTTTCTTTGAAAACAGTTTTTTTCTCTTGTCTAACTACTCCTTTATCTATTTTTTTATACTTCAACAGATTTTATAAAATAAAAAAGGTGAAAACAAAACGTGATATATTAATATAAATAAAAAATAGAATTCTTAGAAAATAAAAATATAAAAGTGAGTAGAAAAAAATGTAGTTTTTAATAGGGTACTGCCATGGCTGTCGGTGTCGCAGGTCCTGTGCCTGTACATATGAAACTGTCACGTGGGGTTGCTTTTATTGCTCTTCTTCTTCACTTACATTTTCTGGAAACAAATCCAGCTCCTGTGTTCAATGTTTTACTACAAGAAAAAAAAAATAGAAAAAGGTTAAACAGTAAGAAAAAATAAAGGTTGTTGAATTGGAGAGAAAAAAAAGAGACAAAAATAAGTTTTCTGAAAAAAAGAAATAAATAAATTTGATATTCTAATTAAAATATTATTATTAGTATTAGTATTTTATTGTTAATATTTATATTATTATTATACTATACTTTTATATTGTTTTATTGTTGATAAAAAATGTGTCAAAAAATTATTTCTAAAATCATTAATTTAACGTAAGGTTAACCATTTTTCCGGTATTAATCAGATTTATTTTGAGTGAATACGATTATAAATAGGTTATTATAAAATCATAACGATTTTTAATAGTATTTATTACTTTTAATTGAGCTAAACTTTAAAAAAGATTTTTCAGGCAAAATTCCAATACCCCGCATCAGTGAAGAGAATAAAAAAGCGAGATAAAAAGAACATCCCAAAAATGTAAAGAATAAATTCAAAACAAGAAAAAGACCTTCTGGATCTATTAAACAATGATAAAAGAAGAAAAGAAAAAGCATAATCTAAAAAGAAAAACTAAGCAATTAATAGCCAAAAACAATTTCTACACAAATTCTTCCTACTTGGCGTGGAAAGTTTATAATGTAAGTCTCACTGTTTTATTTTTACTTATTTCATTATACTTCCATATTCTGAATCACTTATGTTATTTTCTTCTTTTCTTTATTATTTAAGATGCACTCAACCAATCCTTACTTTTTTAACTCTTACCATATCAAGAAAATTGGATCATAATAAATGTTTAAAATTAAACTATATAAAAAAAAATTGTTTATATGTTATTCATAAGTTGTTTTTGTTAAAGATTTTAAGCTGACTCAAAAATAATTTTAAAAAAATATATAAAAAAGAATATTGACATACATATTATTGGAATGAGAGTGTGATGTATTGACTTTTTTGTTATATGAAATGTGATGTCTCAATAATCCAAATCATCTTAACGTTTTTTACCATTATTCAATCTTTATGATTTTTTATCTTTTTCTTTTGTCAAGACTTATAACTATAGATTTTTTTTTTTTTTTTGTTATGACGTAGCAAACCTGACTATAGTTGAAGTTGATTATTAATTTTATAAATATTTGAAATATTAAAATATCACCATGGGCAATTTCTAAGTTAATTTTCATAGACAAAGTGTAAGCTATTTTATCTATAACTTGAAGTTGAATTTTGATGAGTAAATGAATGATGTGTTGTAGGTTTGAGCCTTTGAGAAACCAATGTAACAAAATATTTGCCCAAGTTAAGAATTTAGAAATTGCAAAATGGAAGAATGTAGTGAAAAAATATAGATTGGTGCAAAATATTGAGGGACAATAGAGGACAACAAACCATAAATACAATTTGAATTTTATGAGAGGGACCACAATAAAGAGGACCTATAATCTTTCAATTTGGCATCTTATTTGTGATCAAAATCATACCCAATGTGATTAATTTTCCTACTTTGATTATTATTTTAATTATGGTTCATGTACCTTTTTTATAGAATGAATATTAGTGAATTCATGCTCAATTCTTTATTCAATCATGTTATTTCACACGTTTATATTCATAAACAATTTTTACTCAAATATTTAATCAATGTCTTGGTTTGACTTATTACTTATGATTAGTTTTATAATCAATCTCTCATCTTAAGATATTATAAATTCCTTTAGTTTAATTTGAAGACGATAAACCTGACAATACATAATATTGGAGGATTTAAGGCTTAGAAAAAGAAGCTTTCAACATGTTAGGTTTAGTTTTCTTTCTAAACAAATATATTATTTGAGTATGGTTTAAAGAGAAGTATACTAAATGAAATGTTGATTTTTATTTTAGTATCTTTTTTATATATTTCTTTTCCGTAGACAAAAAAATCATTATGTTTAATTTATGGCGAGTTTGGTGATTTACTAGTTAGGATAGACTTTTAAATGTCTCTGATACCATATTACAAAGTGAACTTTAAGCCTAACTCAATTCCATAAAACCGATGATAACGACCCGATAGCGGGTGACTTGATAAGCCCAATAACACTCGTTAGGATAGACTTAAATGACTGTGATATCATATTATGAAGTGAACTTTAAGCCTAACTCAACCCCATAAAACCGGTTCATGATATGAGGTTTGCACCCACTTATATATAATGAAATATTCTCATCTCTAATCGATGTAGGATCTCCAACATTAAACATTATGAAAATTTAGTATAATTATGTAATAAAATTAAAATATTGCATTACTATTTTTTTATTTTAATGAAAAATTACAAATTTTTTATTATATATTTTATTATTAACATTTTGTTTCAATAGGAATCTTTTATTCCATGAATATACATGGAACTTTTAACCACTTCATCAACAAAGTTGGTTTTTTATGAAAATTTTGTATACCCTTTAATTTACCTGTGATAGTTTTACACTTATCCATTTCCCCTTGAACTAATATAATATGAAATATATTTTAATTTTGAATTTATGTATCATATTTATAAGAATAAAAAAGAATTTTAAATTCATCAAACTTAATTTCATTAGTCATTAATTAGTTACTTTTATGAATTATTTTGATAATTGACTCACATACTTGGATTATCCTCTTCCTAATTAGTGATATTATCATATTGCAAATACAATAAAGTGGATGTAACATCCCTAACTTTTACTTTTTTTAAAAAAAAATAAAATAAAAAAAAATAAAATATGCGTACAATATCTAATTAACGTACAATATCTAATTAACATATAAACATATATTGTTTTCTCATATTTGTATCTCAAAATATAACCCTCTTCATAAGGATTTAATATATACATCCAAAAAGTTTAAAAACAAAACAAAACAAAGCATTCAATTTAAATCTATCTAATCCTTCTGCTGCTCATTGAGGAGCTTTATTAGGTAATTAACCTGCACCACAGAGTCCTAATCAAAATCTAACTATATAACTAGTTAACAGAGATTAACCCGTACAAAATCTAAGATTAACCCGTACAAAATCTAATAAGATCAAAATTAACTCAAAAGAAAAAGGAGCCAAGAAGGAACTTACTCTATCTGAGATTTTGATCCGGCAAACTTATAGGGTTCATTACCAAGAGTCCAACGGCAG
>Ga0123342_1003558_pt1 | contig 24874 bp, 30 predicted proteins | sample Turbeawhitnodule_FD_89960 | JGI IMG/M metagenome (GOLD analysis project Ga0123342, IMG submission 89960) | Root nodule microbial communities of legume samples collected from Mexico - Turtle bean Mexico white nodule | ecosystem: Host-associated > Plants > Roots > Nodule | place: Mexico: Nepantla... | reverse complement strand
GCAACTATTAGGTTTTCATTATATCCTGTTGCACACCAATTACAAGTACAATGATCTCTTTAAATAGAGATAAAAAGAGATAATAAAGGGACACAATGATTAAGCCCACTCACTAAAACATGGTGTCTACTCAGCCCAATCCAATTGGTCCTGACTTCATACCCAACAATCTCCCACTTGAAGTCACGGAACAATGTTCACCTGTGCTTCAACTGTGTACATGGTGTCTTGTCAGTCCAACCCAATTGGTCTTGACTTCATACCCAACAATGACAACAAATTTTGTATGGTGTAGTGGTTATAAGTTTTATGTTTACTCATAGCAATGAGTTCAAATTCTTCTAATCAACATATTGTTAATAATAATAATAATAATAATAATAATAATAATAATAATAATAATAATAATAATAATAATAATAATAATAATAATAATAATTATATAAATGTAGTGTGAAGGAAAATAAGGAAAATACAACTCGCACAAAATGTGGCCTATTTTATTAGTTTAAAACAATGACTTTAAAAGCATGTGTGGTCATAGGACAAAAACTGTTGTCTTTGAGCTTTGTCCACAACTACATCTTCCATGGCTGAAAAATCGTTACTTAAAATTTAGGCTACGATTTTTATGTTTAAGACTGTGATTTTATGTTGTTACCTAAAATAAAAAAAATAATGTAGTATTATTAGAATTTCAAATATGAGTTTGTCTCATGTATCTCAAGAACAATATATAAAAAACAAAAGTCACATATTCAATGTCTTAAGATTTTGGGTTAGAATTGGTTTCTTATATGAAATATTCATGATTCATTAGTTATATGAAATATTCATGATTCATTGATTTTTTTTTTAAATAAAATCTAACTCTTATCCTACAATTCATTGTTATTTATTAAAAAAATATAAAATTGCATGTAAAGGGATTAGAAGAGTAGGGTGAACGAATAAGCTTCTGATTATGACTTTATAAAATCTCCTTACGTTTTAGTTTTGTTTTTGTTAAATAAGCTACATTTTCTTAAGAGCCGATTATAAAAACTGTTAAGCCCAACTTCTCCTTTTAAGGAGAGAAAAAAAAATGAAAAAAATAAATATACATTGTATGTGTTTATGAAGGAAGATCTGTCTATTTTAAATTTGAGATAGCTTATTTATCATTTTTTTTAAAAATAACCTTTCTATAAAAACGTATTTGTTTAGAATAGTTTTCGCTTAAATTTCCAAAGAAATAATATTACATGAAAATATATGAATATCTAAGTTTTTAAATTTAAAGTAAATAAATAAAATATCACGTTACGATTATTTTTAGCCATTACTGGTAAATAATTTAATATAGTAACCATTTAAAAACTTAGTAAAAAACTGGCACTTTTCTTAGATTATATATATATATATATATATATATATATATATATATAAATCTTAAATATTTGGTATGAACAATTTTCTGTTAAAGTCATTTCAAATTATTAATGAACCATGGTGACGACTTATGAAAGAATTGTTCACTGATCCTTAATTTTTGGACTTATTTAAGCCTCTCCATTCAACATATCTTGTATTCCAATAAATTTAAAATTAGAGGGTAGAAATTGATTAAAGCGATAAGATATATGTTTTTTCCTACCACCTTCTCTTTCAATGAAAAAAAGTTTTTTCTTCTTCTAGTAAATGGTTAAAATTTCCGTAAAATCTTAAGATCATCTAGTTTGGAAAGCATTTTCTAATTTTACTTTCCAAGACAAGTAAGAAAGATAGAACAAAACACGGAAATAAGAAGAACTAAAAAAATAAAAAGAAGAGACCTAGCTTTTTCCATCAATCGACACTCAAATACCAAATTATGAGCTTTCTTCATTATTGTGTAATTTCTTGGCTTTTGATGATAGAATGAAAGTGAGTTGTGGAAGCTTGCATGAACTTAAGAGGAGTTCTGAAATTGAAGTAGAAGAAGGTGGAAATGATTAGTGAAAGGTTAAACTAATTTACTAGGACAGGTTAAGAGGAAGACAAAAAGATAAACAAAAGTCCAATTAGGTTCATATTTGCAAGTAAATCCATTAACAAACTCTAAGTTCAATTATTAGTATCTAAAATAATTTATATTATTAATACAAATTTATAAAGTAGTTTCTAAATTGGTATCTAACCTTAACTATTAAGATTTTAGCTACTAATTACTTTAGATTATAAATTAGTCTTTAATTATCAATTAGTGATTAACTTAGAATCTAAAATAGTTAATAGTTAAATCTTTTAGGAACTACTTTATAATTTTTTATTAATAATAAAAATTACTTTAACTATCAATAATTTTTTAATTTATAAAATAATATTTAACTTGTTCTGACCTCTACTCCGAGAGATAGCATCTCAAAGCAAATAATACTTCGGATGCGGTGATTGACCCTAGCGATGCTATCTCTCGGACTTGAGGTTGGAACATTGACACTATCTGTGGGAATCGTAAACTCTTTCCTGCTCTCGATTGGGGAGCTTGTTCCACTACGACCAATATAGTCTCACATCGCTTAGGAGTCAAGGTCAAGGGCAATTTAAATACACCTTCCTCCCTTAACCAATCGAGGCGCCTTTTAAGGACAAAACCCTGACAGAACACTGACCTCCAAAGTGAAATATACCTTGGATGCGGTGATTGACTATAACGATACTATTTCTCGGACTTGAGAGGTCGGAACATAATTTAATCAATACAGTAGTTAATTATTATTTAATAATTTTTTTTAGTATTAAATTTTTTTAATAGTCCTATGCGTCATGTTAATTTGTTGATTAATTATTATTTGCATACCACTTTTTTTTTTTTCCTATTTTAACGTTACGTACCACCATGCCAATTATCTCTTTGCATGTTGGGATGAATGTCTTCTTTATCCTTGTTGTCAAATATTCTTTCAACTATCACGTAAGAAGTAAAGACTTCTCAGTGTTTTTCTCTCTCAAATGCATGAAAAAATAAAATGCAGATCGTTGTTAAATAAATAATGGCAACAAATAGTAGCAAAAAAAAAGGGTCAAATTATGAAACAGTATAGTTTGAATAGTATTTGGAGCATAAGATGGGTTCTTTCTTCATAATTGGCTAGTCTTATGCTTTGATAATAGATTCTTCGTTCCCATTCGACGAAAGAGTGATGACATCACACATATTCTCTCATTGATGGTTTTGGGTCAAGAAAAGTAGTAGTTTCCTATGCTCTTTAATTTCATTGTTGCCCCTGGTAATTGCTTATGACGTATTTATAAAGAGGAAAAAAAGTATAGAGGGTAAAGAATATATAATGTGCGATTTGGTGAAATAAATGAATGAAGCAACAACATCCTCATTAATAATGAATTTGGTGTATTAAATAAATGAATCACTAATATCATTGTCAATTATTATTATTAATTAATAAGGAAAGGGAAAAGGAGTTTGATGAGGATGAGTTAGGGCATTGTTGAACACAGGAATATATGATGCATTTATTAGTATTAGAAAGAAGAAAGAAGAAAGATGAAAGGTATTGAATATATATTGAAGGAAAACATGATACCTGTCTGTGACGTTAATTAGTGACAACATCTCCAAATTTTGAACCCACTTTTGCTTTTCAATTTATTCCGTGCTAGAGACGTTGAAGTGTATGTGTGTGTATTTTTGTTATTTTTACGTGAATATCATTCAATCCTCACTCACCATATATATCAATCTATCTTTACGAAAGATAAACAAAAATCAATGGTACGACGCAAACACAATAATGTATTTCATTACAATAATTACAAGAAAAAACTTAGAGCAGTGTTGTTTGCTTACTGTTTTTATTCTCTACTAATAAAACAAAAACCCTAAATATTTTAATACAATTTTTTATTAAGTGAATTTTTTAGGTAAGACCCAATCCTAAATAATTAATCAAGAGTAAAAACAACACCTAGACATTAGACATTGTATCTAAGTTTTCTTTTCAATAACGACAGTGTTAGAGTGTGTCCCTACACAAGTACAAGATCAAAGAAACAATCCATTTTAATGAAAGATTTTATAATAGGATAAGTTCACAAAGCAATTTGAATGTCTATCATAATTATGTTTTTATAGTTTAAGATGTTTTTTTTTTCTTTAAGAGTTGTAAGGTCTACGACCCTCTTATGACCTTTAAAAGGGATTATCAGTATGAAATGAAGGTAGAGAAGTTTTCGATAGCTCTAGTCTTAATATTAGTAGCAGCAAAAGCATAACCGACAACATGGAAATAATATTATAAATGTCTTTGTTTTAAAATACATAGTTGTAGTTTGATATTGTACATATAGTATCACATTCTTTCAAGAATAACTCAAAAATATGTTTGATAGTATAGAAGTAAAGGTTAAAGGAAACATGAGTAAGAAGATAATAAAACCGAGAGAATGTAAATTATTTGGTAGAATAATAGTATAGTAAATAATAGTATAGTGAAAATCTACAAATAACTGGTGGGTCTCAATTGTAACATCTAAAATTATGTAGTTTTGAGCAAACCATACGAATTAAATATTATTCTTAATTGTATATTTAATATATTTTTATATTACATTAGTAAATATATACTACTATTTAAAAGAAAATATTAAGCATGACATGTGTTTAATTGCAACTCTACAAGCTCCCTTTGGCACTTGCTTTTGTAAAGTTATTAGTTCTCCTATAAAAAAATATGATTATAGTATAATTATAATGGTGTGTGATTGATGATTTTAATGCTTATTAGGAGTGTATTAGAGAGGTGTGGAGTGAATAAAAGGGGGAGGCAATAGAAAATAATTTTTTGTTTGATGTAACTTGGTTGGAAGAAAATATACTTGGTACAAATTTAAGGAGACAGCTAAGAGCAGAATAAATATGATTTTATTCTCTGAGGGATAGCTACAAAAATGGCCAGATAGCAAGTAATACATACAATCTAGGAAATTTTTGACCATTGTGCTATTATATTTAAAGCAGTAGAAAGGGCGTGGGACCAAAACCTTTTAAGTCGTTAGATGTATGGCTTTTAACGACTTAGTAAAAAGTTTGGGGAATTCTTACTCTGTCCAAGGGTGGGGGATGATGATCTTTAAAGACACAATGAAAAAACTAAAAAATGACCTTAGAAAATGGAATGTAAAAGTTTATGGATGTCTTAATGAAGCAAAATTGGAAAAAAATAAAAGAGATAGTTGAACTGGATAAAAAAGATGAAGAAATTGGACTGAGTGGGGATATGAGATTAAGAAGAATGGAGCTTATTAGCTAATTGAAGGAATTAAATACCAAACTAGAATCAATAATAAAACAAAAGGGATAATGAATTGGATGAGATTAGGAGATACAAATTCAAAGTTTTATCATTCTTTTGTTTCATGGAGAATGGGATGAAACGAAATAAAAGGGGTGGAAGTGGATGGAAATTGGAATGAAGAGCTAGTTTTGGTGAGGAAATAAGTAAAACAATTCTTTAGTGCTAGGTTTACTGCAACACTTAATTTGGAGGTAAGGTTAGGAAATGTTGACTTTAAAACGTTGGAATTAGAGGATAGTAATGCTTTGACTACAAAAATAGCAGAGGAACAAACCAGGGATGTACTGTGGCAATGTGAGGGATTTAAAAGTTTAGGGTATGGCAATTTTAATTTTAATTTTGTAAAGAAATCTTGGGAAATTGTAAAAGGGGTATAATACAAGCTGTAGAGTACTTTGAGAGCTCATAGAGAATTCCTATAATGCATCCTTTATAACTCTTGTTCCAAAAGTAAATGATACCTTAAATCTAGAAGAGTATAGACTTATTTCTTTGGTGGGGTGTTATACAAAATCATATATAACGTGTTAGCTAATAGAATCAAAAGAGTTCTATCTTCTATTATAGATAACTCTCAAACTACTTTTTTTAAAGGTAGGGAATTCTTAAATGTTATCCTGGTGGCAATCAAAGTGGTAGAGGATATAAGGAGGGAGAAGAAATCGAGGGTTATAATTAAGGTGGTTTTGAAAAGGCCTACGATTCAGTTAGATGAGAGTTTATATGATGAGAAGATTAAGATTCAGTGAGAAATGGATTAGCTGGATAAAAGGATGTATGGACTCTTCTTCGGTTTTGATTATGGTAAATGGAAGTCCTACAGAGGAGTTCAAACCGACTAAGGGACTTAGACAAGGAGATCCAATGACACCCTTTCTTTTCCTTGTAGTGGTAGAGGGTCTAGCAGGTGAAAGTAGGTATAAATCAAGTTGAGGTGAATATTTTACAGTTCGTAGATGATACATTGTTGGTATGCGAAGCTAATTACCAAAATATTTTAACTGTTAAATCTATTCTTAGATGTTTTGAGTTAGCTTGAGGATTGAGAGTAAACTTTCACAAAACTAGGATAGAAGCTTGATAAGTGCCAAATTTCAGTAATATTTCTTATTGAAATATAGACACTTATGAGTATTAAATGCTAAAATAAGTATAAAATAACCCCTAATTGATGAATTTATATTTTGTGATTTTTATTTGACTAAGAACGATTATACCCAAATTTTGTGTTAATTTCAGGATTCTAGGGGAGAAAGGAGATTATTGGGCAAAAGGAGAATAATATAAGCTAAAAAGGGAAAGTTGGAAGGCCCCGACACGACCAAGCTCTATTGAGCATTAGAGCATCTCACTTAAGCGAGCCCATTCTCGCTTGAGCAAGAGTACTCCAGCAACATTGAGCTCCCTTGAGCGAGAATCCACTTAAGCCCAAATAATTTAGGTTAAATAGGGGGCTTGAGGCACAACCTAGTGTGAAAGATTGAGGGGAAACACCATTGAGTGGCTTGTAACCCAATTGGGAGAATAAAAGGTGTGAGAAACATTAGAGGAGGTAGTCGTCAAGGAGAAACATCCTGAATCTTCTTTTCTTGCTATCCCTTCTTGTAACAGTGATCATGTTTGGCTAATTCTACCATTTGGGATTGAGAGTAATCTGTTTAAACTCTTATGTATTGAGGTGATATCTAAACATAATATTTTGTTCTTGATTGATGATTGGTATTATTGTTTTGCTTCTAAATGCTTAGTTTACATAATCTAGAATCTTAAATTTGACTGGAAAGTACTTCTAAGGTTTTGACCTAAACAATAATACTTAACATATTTGAATGTTAGGAATAGATTTGAAATGTTAATTTCTATCAACGTCTGATCTTAAGGATAAGTTGTTTTTATAAATATGCAAGAAATTGATATTTAGAAAGCATCTTAATAATTTTATATTCGAGGAATCGATATAAAGGATTTTTATATGGACATCAATATCAATCAAAGGAAACAATATTGTCATGCTAATCAAAATACAAAAGAGTGAGAAAGATGAAACTCAATCCCTATTTTTCCAATAGAAGCAATAAACTCTTTGACTTGTTTTCTTGTTAATCATTGCCATCATAACAAATTCCAACAAAATTTTATTATTTTGTTTTATATTTATTGAATATTTTACTTGATTATTCAACTGTTCCTTGTGAGTTTGATATCCATCCTTAGGAACACATTATAACTTCTAACAACACGGTGCACTTGCCGTGAAAAGTCATCAGAGTTATAGGACTGGATACAGGAATGTTGGTAAACTTGTCTAAATCTTTAAATTGTGGTCAAATGTGTATTTTGTTTAAGTATTTGGGTATGCAAGTTGGGTGGAATCCCAAGATTTTTTTTTTTGGTGAGGTAATATAGAAGATTAGAGAAAAACTAACAAAATAGAAAGGTAAGTATTTAACTTTTGTTGGTAAACTATGCATGATAAAGTTAGTTTTTACATCAATCCCTTTGTACTATTTCTCTTAAAGCACCTACATTTGTATACCAACAGATTACTAAGATTCAGAGGAATTTCTTATGTGGGTGGGGAGTGGATAGTAAAAAGATAGCCTGGATTAAATGGGAAAAAATGTGTAGACCAAAGCAAAAGGGAGGGATGGGAATTAAACATGTAAGTACATTCAATTATGCCCTCTTAGCAAAATGGATGTGGAGAGAAATATTGTTGTCTAAATATCCTGATATATTTGATAAGGACTGTAAAAAAAGTGTTAGAACACACTCTTTCTGGTGGAGGGACATATGTAAGGTATGTGGGGAAGGGATTAGTGAAAACTGGTTTGATAAGTAATGTGTATTGAAAGTAGGTGCTAGGAATAAGGTAAATTATGGAATGATAAATGGTTAGGGGAAGTGCCGTTTAGACAAAGGTTTTTTATAGTTGTCGTTTTGTTGTCAAACTAAAATGTTTCCAACGTAGACCTGTCTAATCCTAGAGAGATGATAATATAACTTTGGTCAGATGATAATCCAATAGTGATAGGTGCCTTCCATTCGATTGCATATTTTCTTGGATTTTTGAATGAACTTTGTGGAAGCTAATGGAAGCAATTTTTTAGTCTTAAGAAGACCAGAAGGAAGAACATTTGATGTTTTGGTCTTTGCCTATTTCTCCTTCTGGTGAGGTCTGCTAGATCCTTGGTGGGGTCTTCACTTGAAAGTTGAGATGACTTCTCATAGGGTGAATGATAATTTGAGTCCTTGGTCATCTCCTTGTTGGCTTGGATTGTATCACAATGGATCAAAGATGGCTCTGATGAAGTTATGGATTCCTTGTAGATGTGTGAAAAGTAGGGAGAGTGATTGGTTCGGCCATATCACTTGGAGAGGTGAAGAAGAAGACCAAATATGTCTATCATAGAGAGGTTTAGACAAGGGAGTGCTTATGCTTGCAATTTGGCAGCATAACACTCATAAAATTGATCTTATAAAATATGAACTAAGCTAATCCTTATATAGGTGTAGGAGGTCGTCCAATAGTTAAAAAAAGGAGAAGGAAATTCAAATGCTAAATTGTTTTGAAATTAGGCGCAAATTATAGTCATAAGGCAATCATGATCAAGTGTGATCTATGTGATCTAATTAGGTCTAATGATCGACCTAAGGTAAATGTGGGCTGCAATTAAGCCCTAATTATACCTTAGGTAGGTTTTAGATGCCTAACCCTAACTCTAATTCACTTAAAGAAAAATACAAGTAAATTTCCTACTATACTTTAAGTAAGAAAATAAATTCTACTCTACAAAAATTTTCACTAGGTTATGGAATTTTTGAACATATACAAAATGGTGTCTCTGCCATTAGTAGCAGAGTTTTAATCTTCTTGTATTTGCCTTGCCATAACTCTAGTGATTGGTCTTAAGTTGGGGCCTCTGCCATCATCCCACCCCTTTTAAAGAAGATTTTTCCTCAAATCACATGTCTCTGCCTCATCATTTGTGCTATCTGCAAAAGGTTTCAGATCCATAACATTAAAGGTAGCATGTACTCCATATTCCTCAGGCAGGTGTGGTTGATATGCATTATTATTGATTCTCTTGAGGATTTAGAAAGGACCATCTCCTTGGGGACTAAGCTTAAACTTCCTTTGACTAGGGAATCTAAACCCAGTCTCCCTCTTAAAAAAATATTTCCCTCTTCTCCTTATTTTTATGTTTCATATATTTCTTAGTTTGTTTATGTATTTGATCTTTAACCCTCTCTGAGTGCGAGAGGGACGCCTCATGAGCCGGGCTTCTAGAGATGAGGCCTTTTGGCGAAGCCAAGTCAATTTCGAGCCACCTAACCTTGCAACTGATGAGAAGGCATATAGAGTGGAGTAAAGGGAAACGTGTATGTTGTCACACTCCCTGCCTTCAAAAGGTGCCTAGAGGACGGGCCATAAGACGCAAGCGACGACCTGGGAGCGGATTCCCCACAGGCAAGGGGATAGTAGATGACCATCTCGAGGCATATCACGACCTATAGGCAAGACCGACGAGACATGGAAAGGCTATCTGATTGGGAGTTAGAGGATCCATAGTACCTGCAGCCTCGCGGATTTCATCTTTATCATTTTTGAAAGCAGGGGGGTAAGGATCTCCTTTCTGCAACGGAAAAAAATGGAGCTGATTTGACTCGACACAACCTAACGATGCATCCAATACCAATGATATTACCCCATGGCCCATGTGAAACTGCACCAACACTTCCAAGGGAGCTATTTTCATTGAAAAATTCCCTGAGGTCGTCCACATGATTACCATAGTCAAATAGGGAGACCTTGGCTTTTGTTACCCCTTTCTTATGCACAAATTCTTATGGATTAGGCAAAGGTAGGGAATCCAAGGGAGTATGAGGATTAAATCCATATAAAACCTCAAATGGAGAAATATTAGTAGTCTTATGGACCACTCTATTATATGCAAACTCAATATGAGGAAGGTACTCATCCCAAGATTTATGGTTCCTTTTCATGACCGACCTAAGCATAATTGATAGAGATCTATTTACAACCTTTGTTTGTCCATCCGTTTGAGGATGATAAGAGGTTAAAAAGTTCAACTTAGTTCCTACCCTTTCCCAAGAGTTCTTCAGAAATGGCCAACAAATTTAGGATCTCTATTCGAAACTATGGTTTTAGGTAGACCAGGAAGTCATACCACTTATGTAAAGAAGAGCTTGGAGATGTTATTAGCATCATCCACTTTATGGCAGGGAATAAAGTGATTCATCTCGCTAAACCTATCCACTACAAGAAAGATGGATTCAAAACCTCTTTGTGTCCTAGGAAGCCCTAAAATGAAATCCATCTTGATGTCTTCCCATGGAGCATAAGCAAGAGACACATGAGTGTAAAGTTCATGAGGCATTGTTTTAGATTTAGCTTTTAAACATAAAATGCATCTATGACAATGTCTTTGAACTTTTTTTCTATTGTGGGGCCAAAAGAATTTTTCTTTTAAAAGCTCAAGAGTTTTATCAACTCCAAAATGGCCCATGAGACCTCCTTCACACGACTCTTTAACAAGGAGTTTTTTATTTGTTCCTTGAGGTATACAAAGTTTTCCTTCTTTAAACAAATACCCCTTTGAAACATAAAATCCTCATTGTGCTTTATGTTTACAACTAGGAAAAGTGGGTGCAAAATCGAATCCTCTTCATAAATTTTAGGTATGTTTTCAAATCCAACAATTTGAGCTCCAAGTTTAGAAAAGAGGACATCTCTCCAAGATAGAGCATTTGTTATAATATTTGTACTGCCCTTCTTGTATTTTATAACATATGGAAATTTTTCTATAAATTCCATCCACTTTGCATGTCTTTTACTCAACTTATGCTAACCCTTCAAATATTTCAGAGACTCATGATCACTATGAATAAAATATTCCTTTGAAACCAAATAGTATTCCTAAGTCTCCAGGGCCCTCACAATTACATATAGCTCTTTATCATAGGTAAGGTAATTGAGGGTTGCACCATGTAATTTTTCCCTGAAATATGCAATTGGGTGCCCACCCTACAATAACACTGCACCTATGCCTACTCTTGATGCATCACACTCTAGCTCAAAAGTTTTTGAAAAGTTTGGTAAGGCTAGAATGGGTGCATTAGTGAGTTGAGATTTCAACCTTTGAAATACTTGCTCATGTTTCTCTGTCCAACAAAATGGAGTGTCTTTCTTCACCAACTCATTGAGTGGAGAAGCAAGACTTGATAAGTTGGGAACAAATCTTCTATAAAAGTTGGCTAAACCATGGAAGCTCTTAACAATCTCCAACATTCTGTGGGTTAGCCACTATTGGATGGCTTTGATTTTCTCGGGGTGAACATGAACCCTATTTTTGTTAACTATGAAACCTAAAAACACTACACTATCAGCACAAAAAGTGCATTTATCTACATTGGCAAACAAATTATTATTCCTAAGGACTAACAAGACTTCTTTAAGATGACTTAGTGAGACTTTAGACTTTGACTATACACTAAGATATCATCAAAATAAACTACTACATATTTACCTTTATAATCCCTAAGGACATGATTCATAAGCCTCATGAAAGTGCTAGGTGCATTAGTGAGTCCAAAAGGCATCACTAACCACTAAAATAGTCCAAACTCGGTCTTAAAAGAAGTTTTCCACTCATCACCCTCTTTGATTCTTATTTGGTAATAACCGCTTTTGAGATCAATCTTAGAAAATATTGTGGACCCATGCAATTCATCAAGCATATCATCAAGTCTAGGAATTGGATGCCTATATTTGATGGTGATATTATTGATGGATGTATAATCCCAACACATTCTCCACTTGCCATCTTTCTTAGGCACCAACAAAACAGGTACAACACAAGGACTTAAGCTCTTTTAGACACAACCTTTGTCCAACAAATCCTGAACCTGTGATTCTATCTCCTTAGTCTCTTTAGGATTAGTCTTGTATTTTAGTCTATTTGGTAGACTAGCTCCAGGTACTAAGTCAATGGGATGTTTTATATCCCAAAAAGGTGGAAGTCCAATTGGTTCTTTCTTAGGGAATCAATCATCAAATTATTTTATAATATTTTTTACTTTAGGAGGTAAAACACTAGATTCTGAAAGTGTGACAGTGCATGTAAGTGCTCCTTTACAAAGAAGAAGGCCTAAAGGTGGTTCAGATAGAAGTATTTTTTAACTTCTTTTTTTAAAGATTTTGTTCTATATGAATGACCTTGTGGGAAGGAGCACTCTTCTCCCACACCTTAGCATTGTCCCTAAGGACTATCACTTGATTTTCGATTTTTTTCTCACTCTCTCTTTTCATTTTCATTTGTACTCGGTCCTTTACCTTTTGTGAAGGTTTTAAAGGATAAAGTAATCCCCTTGGTAAGACCATCATGGGTGCTTTTCTTATCAAATCTCCTTAAAATACCAACCTTAGTTTGGAATATGTGCAACAAATGGGTAGGAATTTTGTTAGCCTTACACATAGAGCCTAAGTGTCATTTTTACCAATTCTTTTTAGCCCACCTCAATTTGAAGGAAAATGTGATTTGGAAGGGGCTAGGATATCTATTATTTGGCATATTTGGAAGAAGAGAAGTAAAGTAGTATTTAAGGATGGTAAGGTAGATGAATAAGAGTTTTTCACATGGCTAAACTAAAGGCTTGGAACATAATGAAATATAAAATACTAGCAATCAAATTTTCATATACTAATTGGGTATTATGTCTAATACAATGTTTGAGATATTTAAGGTAACTTAAAGATTTGTTTATGCACAAATTAAGATTTTGTATTGGTTTCATTTGTTGTTATGAATGCATCTGTTTTGCAAAGCTTAACTTGTTAGTTTGTTTCTTGAGGTTCTAATCTAATAATATATATTACAAGTTTTCCTGAATATGTATGAAAGGTGGTTGCAAATTTATGCTAATGAAAAGTAGAAAGCACACATGATATTTGAAGGGCTAAGGTGCTTGGTCTATGATGTTACACTTGAGGAGGTAGTGTTTGTAAGAATTGATGGCTTAAACAAGAAGGGGGGGGGGTGAATTGTTTTATCAAATATTTTCGCAAATGCTTGGTCTAGAATGAATCTTTAACAAACAACTTAGATAAGCACTTAAGGAAGGCAATCAAAAAATCCAAAAGAAACAGATATCAGAATTTTAACCGGTTAAAATTGCGTTTTAATCGGTTGTTTATAACAACAAAAATATCAAACAGTTAGAGAGTTTGAGAGAAAGAGATATTTACACACAAGGTTTATACTGGTTCACTCAATCCTTGAGCTACATCCAGTTCTTAGACAAACCTCTGAGTTTCCACTAGTAATCAACACAGATTACAAACACACCACAAAGAGGTGACTTTGAATCCCACAAAGCCTACTCACCCCCTCTGCAAAACTTCACACCTCAAGACAGAAGAACCTTTATCTTTACAGGATTTCAAATACAAACAGTATGTAAAAGAAGTACAATTACAAGACACTAAGTAAGGATAGAAAACACCTGGAATTACAGAACCAGAGATCCTATGATCAACACTTGTCACAACAGCAAAGCTTGAAAGCACTGTTGCTCTTTTTTGAAAACACTTTCAAAAACCAAATCTCTTTCTCAAATCTGAATCAATTCTTGTTGTATATTTTGATTTGAATGAAAGCCTTATTTATAACCTTTGAAAAGCAGCCATTTAAGGCAAATTTGAACAACTGAATCAGTTAAAACAAGTTTTCAAAAAATTGTTATGGGAACACACATTTAACCGGTTGAAACCACGATTTAACCGGTTGAATGAGTCAAGCAGTTACACAACTGATTCAAAATTCAGTTTCAAAACCTCCCGCTAGCTAAGTGACAAACAACCGATTATTTCGACAAATCAATCGGTTGTTTTCCCTTTGCTAGGAAAAACACTTAGTTTCTTAAAACAGATTTAATCAAGCTTTGTGTAGGCTTCAAGGACTGATCTTAACAAAGATTCTAAACAGCTTAAACTAAACCCAAACCCAGAAAGCAGCACAACTTTAGGCTTCATGTGGATTTGATACATCAAAGTTCTCATCTTCATCAGTGTTCTGCAATGCATCTGAATAAGGTTACAATTAACAAAGTGGAGCTCCTATGTGATGGAAGGCTAGTTTGCTAGACAAAAGGAGGCCTCATGTTTAAAAAAGCTACTTCAATTTTTCCTCAGTTTTTTGTAAGATTACTTGAGATTTTGTAAACAGTATTTAGGGTCTGGTCTTTAAAGGCTCGGTGGTGTTGATGCTTGTGTTTTTAATTAGATGTTAGTTCCTTAACAATAGTGAACCAAAATGAAGGAAGCATATCTTTATGTTGTAATGCTGAAAGTCCTTTCTTGGTTGTTATTCAATTTTGATTTTGAGGTTTTAAACTAATTCTTGTATAAGGGTTTTAACATCCCTTAAATGCTTTTTTTAATTCAATTTATTTATTACCAATAAAAGAATAGAATAACAAAAGTTAGGTCTACAAAAGGTTATTCATTACCAATAAAAATATATAATAATTAACATCAATATTTGAATAATTACACACTAGGTCTACAAAAGGTTATTCATTAACAAAATATATATAATGACCAACTATTTCTAGAAGACTAATGTTAGGTTTGAACAAAGAAACTAACAATTTTTGCAACACTTGGTTTACTTAGCAATACATTTTCCTTGAAAAGAAATAATCAAAATTAATTATCTTTCTCTCTCTCAAACTATGAACCAATATTTTAACAATGAATTTTTTTTACTTAAGAATAATTCCTTTGAAGAAGAAAGAATTAACACTAACTTTCTCTTAAAAGGGAAAAATTGTATTGACTCTTGTTAGGGAAATTTTTTTGTATTAACTCTTGTCATTTGAGTGTTGAAAGTGTTGAACAAGATGTTTTGCTGTCTCCAAATCTATGTGAAAAGTTTGAAGACCCTGCTGATGTGTGTGTGTGTTTTCTAGTAGTTTTTAACTTGTTAATTCACTTCTTGAAATGATTCAAGTTCATTTGATATTTATCTCTTTTGAAAGAAGTGTTTTCTTAAAAGTTGAGAAATTTTTATTCAGTTGATTTTCAAACTAACAAGTAGAAAATGTTGTTACTCAAGGGTTTAAGGCTAAGGAAAGTTTTTCCACCTGTTGAATTGTCAAAACAACCTGTTGTTTGACACTGAATGATTTTCAAAATGATTTGAAAAAACTGTGTTTATTTTGTATTTGCTGTGAAACATAAACAATTGGTTATTTCGATAAAACAACTGGTTGTTTTTATGAAAACCTTAATAGGAAATTTATTTCAATCAATTGTTTTTGCAAAACAACTTGTTGTTTTCATAACAAAATTTAGTTAAGTGGTTTGTGTTGAACAAGGTGTTTTGATGTCTCCAAATCCAAGAATAATGCTTGAAGACCTTGTCGTTGGTTGTGTGTGTGTGTCTTGAAGTATTTGAATTTGTTAATCCACTATTTATGATGATCAATGGTTAATTGAATCTTAATGCTTTTGAAAAAGATGGGTTTTTTAAAGAGTGTTAAAATTCAACCTGTGTAAATGTCAATTCAACTAGTTGTTTTACACTTAGTGGATTTTGAAAAGGATTTGAAAATCTTGACTTTTTTTGACTTTGTTGTCAAGCCAATTCAGCTAGTTGTTTTGAAAATTCAATTGGTTGTTTTTATGGAAACCTTAATAGAATTATGTTAAATTGTTCCAATCTGTTTTAAATGATTCAAACTGCTCTTGGTTATTGAATTAAATGCTTTGACCATCTTATTGGAGTATAAAAAGGTTGTTTTATGCTCCTAGTTGTTAACTTAGAAAGAGAGATTAATCAAAATAAGTTTTCCAGATTTCAAAGAGCTTTTGGATCATTCTCGGGTGTGGAATATGATTCTCTGTACTTTAATCTTTGATTTTATCCAGGTGTATTCTACTCCTTTCTTCCTTAATCACTGTATTTCTGTGTGACTTGGTGTTGTACAGTTTCAGAGGGTTGTTCTGAAAATTGTATGTTGTTGCCAAAGGTGGTGAGTGTTCTTTAAAAGGGTTCAAAATCATCACTTTGGTGTGTTGTTTGTAATCAAGGTTTGATTACTTAGTGAATTCTCAATGGTTAGTCGAGGACTGGATGTAACTCTTGGTATAAAGTGAACCACTATAAACATCCCGTGTGAATCTCTCTCTCCTTATACTCTTTAAACCGCTTTAGCTTTGATTTTATAAACTGTTGATATAAACAACCGGTTGTTTCGCAAAAAGAACTGGTTGATTTTTTGGAATCAAACTAAAAATAGTTTTCTAATGGGCTGAACAATTTTCTAATTGATTAATTTTTCATTGTCTTTCACTTTACATTCAATACTTGTGAAATTTTTTAAAAAATAATTCACCCCCTCTTGTTTAAGGCCTATAATTCTAACAGTTTGAACTAGTTTTAAATGATTCCAATTACTTCTGATTTTTTATCTAACAACTTTGACCACTTGATTGAGTCTATATAAAGGTTGTTTGATATTCTTTTAAAAAAATTAAGAAAAATAGATTACTTAAAACGATTTTCAAGAATTCAAGAGTTTTGGACCATCTCAAGTGTGTGGAATAAGATTGGGTTTTGTATATTTCTTAACTATAGTTTTGTAATACCGAAGTGTATTCTATTCTCTTCTACTTGAACATTGTGTTTCTGTGTGTTCTTGTATAAGGCAATTTCAGAAAAATGTTTCTAAAAACTGTGGTGTTGCAAAGGAGTGGTGTCTCTTCTTGAGAGGTTCAAGATCATCACTCTTTGTGTGTGTTTTGTAATCAAGGGTTGATTACATAGTGAATTCTCAGTGGTTAGCTAAGGACTGGATGTAGCTCTTGGTTCAGAGTGAACCGGTATAAACCTATTGTGTGATTCTCTCTGTCTCTACTCTTAGAAACTGTTTTAACTTGGTTTCATATTCTGCTAGTATAAACAACTAGTTGTTTTGTGAAAACAATAGGTTGATTTTCTATAAATAACCTTAAAACAAAACTTTTATTGAGTTGGACATGAAATCAATTGGTTGATTTTTTAGAACTTTTCACTATACTTCCAAACTTTGCGAAAATCTTGAGAAAACAATTCACCCCCTCTTGTTTAGGCCACTAATTCTAACAATTGGCATCAGGAGCTGAGTTCTTGAAAGTTACTCAAGTTTTGATCCTTAAATCTTTTTTAAAAATGGTTGAAAAATTACCCTTTGAGGAGGGTGCTTATATAAATAGGTCACCTTTGTTTTGTGGACTAAACTATCAATTTTGGAAAATAAGAATTAAAATACTGGTTCACTCCTTACCAGAGCTAAGTCCAGTTCTCAAAAAACTCTCTGAGATTCCACTATGTAACCAACAATAGATTACAGACACACACACCAACAAAGAGGTGATCTTGACCTCTCAAGAACACTCACCCTCTTTGATAAACCACACACACAAAGTCAGAACACCCTCTGAATTCACAGTACAACGGTTTACAAATTTACAAACTAGGAAACAATTACAAATGAAAGCATGAAAGATTACACCTTTTTCAAGGAATTACAGTTGAACCTACTCCACTCTTAAACTAATGCAAAGCCAAAGCAATCTTGCAATCTTGAATCCAATCTTTGACAAATGTGTTTATGAATTGCTCTTTCTGTGTATTTGAAATGGAGAGGTAATCTCAGTTTTATAGCTTTCAAAAAATAGCCGTTTAAGGCAGTTAATCATGAGCAAAAAAAGATTGAAATCACAGAAAACAGTTTAATGAAAAGCTGTTAAGGATTTTCAAATATCAACCGGTTGAATTATCAAATCAACCGAATGAATTTGTTTGATAGTTAAGCCAACCAAGGTCAAACCAGTTTAAAGACCTTTCAAACATTCTAAGAGAAAAACAACCGATTAAAACGATAAATCAAGAGGTTGTTTTTCACTTACTTTGGAAAACACTTTTTCTTTTAATGAATTGGATTGATTCAGATTGGACTTGAATAAGTGGATTTAACAAATTCTAAACAACCTAGAACCCATGCCCAAACACAGCAACACAGACTTCAAGCTATCTTCACAGATTTTGAGGTATCAAAGCTTCATTTTCAATAGAATGTACAAAACAACCTATTGTTTTGCCTCTTACACCTCTAAATAAAGTTATCATGACTGCTTACGCATGGTTACATTTGTTTCTGCTTTTGAAAACCGATTGTTGGTCAAATGTGCAATAAATGTGTCTCTGAATCAGATCATAAATGAATATATTCTGGTTATAAAGGAATATGTTCCGACCTCAAGTCGTTGGGCAGCATCGCTAGGGTCAATCACCGCATTCGAGGTTGAGAGAGCAATCCCATACGATTCGGTCAACACGAAGAGGATAGACACCATCAAGAGGAAGAAATCGCCTTATTGAGAGAGCAGAATGCACAACTCTAGCGACAGGTTGATAATCCCGAACGAGAAGGCCAATCCCATACAGCCGACCGAACCGCCTCACGCATACCTACACCGGCCGACACCAATCCTGCTTCCACGACCGAGGGATGTCAAGCGTTGAAGGACAAAATCGAAGAGCTCATCCAGGCTGGCCATTTGCGGCAGTTCGTCAAGAAGACAAGAAATTCAAGATCCCCGCCACGAAATACCGATCGTTCGTCCCGTGGTGACGACCGGTCATACCACAATGATTATAAACACCGAACTGACCATAGCCAGGCTTCGCGGAAACGCAGTGAAAGCCCCGTTCGGCGTACACGCACCCGCAGCACAAGTCCCTACCGAAACGCCCTACCTCGTCAACGAGTTCGCGAAGTCATCAATATGATTGTTGGATCCGTTACCTTGGGCGAACCAAACCACGAAACAAACTACATAGCCGGAGGCTTTGCCGGTGGCGGGTGCTCTAATTCCGCCCGAAAGAAACATCTTCGGGACATTCAGTCCGCTCATGCTACTACGAGAAGGCGTCCACACATACCTCCGATCACTTTCACTGATGACGACTTCACAGCCATAGATCCAGCTCAAGACGACCCTATGGTGATCACTGTGGAGATTGACAAGTTCGCAATTGCCAAGACTTTGGTCGACCAAGGTAGCTCGGTCGATATACTATACTGGAAATCTTTAAGAAAATGCGCATCTCAGAAGCAGATATTCAACCCTATAACGAACAAATCGTAGGGTTCTCAGGTGAACGGGTCGACACTAAGGGGTATATAGACTTGTATACAATCTTTGGTGAGGAAGACGGTCTCCATAAAACAATAAACGTATGATACCTTCTAGTTAATGCCCAAACTTCCTACAACATCCTCCTCGGCCGTCCGTCCATCAACAGGTTAAAAGCCATTGTTTCCACCCCACACTTAGCCATGAAGTTCCCCTCGGCAAATGAGGACATTGCAACAATCCATGTCGACCAAAAAACGGCTAGAGAATGTTATGTTGCGAGTTTGAAAAGTGAGCCAACTCGGCGGCTCTACACGGTCAATCCAGACGACCGACTCCCGCAAAAAAGAGGACGATCCCCGACTCGACATTCAGGAAGGCGTATGTCTCGTCGTCAGATGATAGCCCTTGTTGATCTCGATTCTCGCATGGAAGATCCCCGTATGGAAGCAGGAGAAGACTTGCATCCATTCCCACTTTGTGATGATCGCCATGCTACACATATTGGCACCTCACTGAAGCCGGACGACCGAGTGGCCATCGGCACGACGCTTGTGAAAAATGCTGATATTTTTGCATGGACAGCCGCTGACATGCCTGGCGTAGACCCGAAGGTCATTACTCACCGATTATCACTGTATAAATAAGCTAGGCCAATAGTTCAAAAGAAAAGAAATTTAGGAGAGGAACGACGCCAAGCCGCACGTGACGAAGCTGATAAATTGTTACAAGCTGGATTCATTCGAAAAGCCCATTACACCACATGGCTGCCAAAGTACTCTGAGCCGGCTACTATTGCCGACCGTCCAAGGTGATTGTTTTGACTTCGTCCGCAAATGCCTTAAATGTCAGGAATTCGGCACTTTGTCTCACCAAAAACCATAGAAACTCCATTATATGCTCTCACCTTGGCCGTTCGTCCAATGGGGTATGGATATAATCGGCCCTTTCGCTCCCGGCAAAGGACAATGTAAGTTCCTACTGGTCGGCATTGATTATTTCACCAAATGGATTGAAGCTGAGCCTCTTACCGCAATTACCGCCTGCAATGTCCAAAATTTCGTATGGAAAAATATTGTTTGTCGTTTCGGCCTTCCCCATATTATCATCACTGATAACGGCCGACAATTTACCGACCGAACGTTAGCCGAATTTTACGAGAAGCTCCACATCAAACATATTGCCAGCTCGGTCGAACATCCGCAAACAAACGGCCAAGCAGAAGCTGCAAACAAGGCCATTCTGAAGGAACTGAAGAAACGTCTTGGCCCAGCCAAGGGTAACTGGACAAAAGAACTCTTAGAAGTCTTATGGGCATACCGCTGTACCCCTTAGACGACTACACAAGAAACGTCGTACAACCTAACGTATGACACTGAAGCCATGATCCCCGTCGAAATCGGTGAACCTTCTCTCCGCCGCCAAACCCTTGATCTTGATCTGAACAAGGAAAGTCTCTCATTCGGCCTAGATCTCATCAACGAACTTCGGGACAAGTGCAGAATTCGTGAAGAAGCATGCAAAATCCGGGCAGCCAGACGGTACAATTCCAAGGTCAAACCGAGACTGTTCCACAAAGGTGACTTAGTATGGCGAATGCAAGGTGACGCCTGGAAGGAAGGCGACAAGTTCTATAGCAATTGGGAAGGACCATTCCGCATAGCAGATACGGCAGCCGGTGGAGCCTATTATTTAGAACATTTATCTGGGAAGGACATACCGAGAACGTGGAATGCCACGCATCTCAAATTTTATTACAGCTGAATTAATAAGGGTGTAATCTTTCCTCGCTCGGTCGGTTTTTCCCTAAGGAGGGTTTACGACTGAGAAGGTTTTAACGAGGCACTATAAACCAGAATCCACGTCTCTCCTATTTCTTTTATTACTCCCAATCTATGCCTCGTTCGACATTATCAAATTATTACTAACGTAATCAGAATTATATATGCCCCGTTCGGCACCCGAATTATCAAATTATTACTAACGTAATCAGAATTATATATGCCTCGTTCGGCATCCGAATTATCAAATTATTGCTAACAATCAGAATTATATATGTCTCGTTCAGCATCCGAATTATCAAATTATTGCTAACAATTAGAATTATATGTGCCTCGTTCGGCATCCGAATTATCAAATTATCGCTAACAATCAGAATTATATATGCCTCGTTCGGCATCTGAATTATCAAATTATTACTAACATAATCAGAATTATATATGCCTCGTTCGGCATCCGAATTATCAAATTATTGCTAACAATCATAATTATCTATGCCTCGTTCGGCACCCGAATTATCAAATTATTACTTTAACGTAATCAAAATTATCTATGCCTCGTTCGGCATCCGAATTACCCAATTATTACTTTATCTATGCCTCGTTCGGCATCCAAATTATAAAATTATTCCTTGTGCTATCTGAAACAACCTATGCCTCGTTCGACAACCAGATTATCAAATTATTACTTGTGTCAACTGAACAATTTATACCTCGTTCGGTATCCGCGTTAATAAATCATTACTTGTACACTACCCGACCGATCATAAACACACCATTCGGAAGGCCTGTAAACACGCCCATGAGTTCGGGTGGAGCTGAGTAGGTGCTAGGTTGAGAAACCTTAGCACATCCGCCGTAAACTCATCGAACGGCAAGGTCACTCTTAAATCAACAAACAAAGTGTTGTAAACAAAGAAAAAATCTACCGGGGCATTTTCCCTCCCATGACACACACGGTCGGTGTACCCACATTTCTCGGCCACTATGATGTCCGACGGTAGACCTGAACGTACGAGGGGGGCCTTTGCTATCACTTTATCCAAGTCATCAGATTTCCTAAGCGTCGTAGCGGTATTTCTAACAGCACTCTCAACCCAGTCATACGTCGGACCCACAGACCCACTAGTACTTTCGGTACTACCGGACGATGACTCCCCACTCTCGCTCGACTCTCTACTTACTATCCTATTTGAAGAAAGCTGAGACGACATAACTAACCTTTCGTTCAGGAATCGATGCTCGGTCGACAATTTACAGATCGCACAGAAACACACGCTCGTAATATAGACTCGGCACTCGGAGCGACTCGGATGCCGAATTCACGAAAACGTGAAATTTCTCCAAATGAAAACGCTATTTATAGTATCCCCCCCTCTCCCTAAACCGTTGGATGCACGTTCATCCTACGGCCTCAGCCAGTCGGAAGTCGAACCGTCACTCAATCTCCACCGTCGGATCAATCTCTGTCCCCTACAACCAAAAGAAAACGTCTCGTCATTCCGTTACATTTAATGCCTGACACCTCGAAAAGCACAACAATCATTACGACTCTTCGGCTTTTATTCACCTCGAGCCTGGGGGGCAAGTGTACCGGTAGGCACCGGACAAACACACGTGGCCGACCGACCAAATGCATAATAAATGTAAGGGCATTTATGTGACAAGCTAAGGTGCTTAAGATACACCTCCAAAAAATAAGGAATACGCGTTTAGAGAAGATATGTTCTCCGGGTATTCTAGGACACGACTGGCAAGACTCATCCATAACCATTCTGAGCCCAAGGGACAGAAAGCCCATTAGGCAATCCTATAAATACTGTGCTCAAGCTAAAGAAAGGTACGTTTTCATCCACTTACTGAATCACACTTAGAATCTCTCACTTACTTGAGCTTTAGAGTGCCTTCGCAGGTACCCTCCCCCACCCGACCGAAGGAGACACCAAGAAGGAACGACCGACCGAAGGAGAAGAAGATCGACACGTCAGCAATTATACTACGTCAACCGACCGTGCCTGGGCCCCATCTCTCCACTCAGGTACAAAATATATTATGTGGTTTTCTTGAAAATTTAAGTGCTTTTTATGAATGGTCAATCAAATTAAAGGGTTTGTCAAAGGAATATTTGTTTGGGTCTGATGCATTACCTATTCCCACTGTAAAAAAATATTTTTCTTTGGAAAAACAACTCACTAAAAGTCAATTTACCTTGGTCAGTCTTTTCTACTTATATATGTGTGTGATTTCAACTGAATATTTCACAGAAACAACCCATTATTTTTTTTTCTTCTGCAACCTCACTTGAAACTTGTTGTTTCCACTACTGCTTCAAAAATTCATCTCTGCATCATGCCCTCGTCATCTCCCTCACCAAAAAAGAAAAAAAGAAATCATGTGCTACCAAAAGGGATAGACACCTTGAAAATTAGTTTTCGAGTGACAAGTTTTTCAAAAGTTTTTATATGAGTCAAGTCGAAAAACCATCAATAATCCAAATTTGATATCCTTCAACTGGTTAAAAGAAAAGAATCTCAAGGATCTGAGGAATGCCTTGAAAGATCATAAACTAAGAAGGTTTCTTGAGATGCCTGGGAACACCTATCCGGATCTTGTAAAGGTGTTATACACAAATCTACTTATTGATGGTGAGAACATATATTCTCATGTCAAAGGAGTAGATATGGAGATCACTCTTGCTGTGTGGACTGCTATCACGGGTAAAAAATACACTAGGTTAAGGATCATCAAAGGAAACGTAGGTGGGGTGGAGGACTTCAACAAGATGCAATATTATGTGAGTTGCCTAAAAAATCTTCACTTGAAAGTAAAGGGTTTTTCTGTAGGTGGCTTAAAACTGAATGAGAGGATCATTGCCTTCATCGTCTTATGGATGCTGACTCCAATGGGGAGTAATAATTTTTTTCTCACTGAAAAAGATCTTGTTCTAATATACTGCATAATGAAGAACATCAAAGTCAATTAGATTCATGTCTTCAAGGAGCACAAGCAAAAATCTATGAGGTTAAGTGACTATCATTTCCCTTATGTTGTTCTTATATATAAATTTCTTCAATATTTTGAAGTTGACTTTGAAGAAGGATTGTCTGAGGTGCTAAAGCCATCTCATGAAATTAACAATGGACCTCTTAGAAAATTGGGATTCATCAAGGTTGACAACAAATAGGTGAGTAAAGAGGAGGAACAGGGGGGTCCTTCTTGTGAAGATCAAGCTGGAGCAGATGATAAACACCAAGTTTCCCCAAATACTAGAATTGTTGGAGCAGATGATGAATACCAAGCTGAAAAAAATGATCAAGACACTGAAAATCCAAATGAAGAAGTTGTTGATGAAACCTATGGAGTTGGTCCAAGTGTTGGAAATGTATATGAGTATGATATGCATGCACTTGTGGGCTATGAGCCATCCATAGTGTTGAATCAAGTGTGTTCAAGCTTTGAAGAATCCAAATCCTTTGTGTTTGATGAAAGGCTGGAGGTGCTTGTTGTTGCTGGTGTGCTTTAGAATAGGATCTGGGGTAGATTATATTTGTAAT
>Ga0123342_1003557_pt1 | contig 24877 bp, 23 predicted proteins | sample Turbeawhitnodule_FD_89960 | JGI IMG/M metagenome (GOLD analysis project Ga0123342, IMG submission 89960) | Root nodule microbial communities of legume samples collected from Mexico - Turtle bean Mexico white nodule | ecosystem: Host-associated > Plants > Roots > Nodule | place: Mexico: Nepantla... | reverse complement strand
GCATAGCTAACTTGGGAGCGCGATCTCTACTGGAATTGGCGAGTTAGGGTGCTCTCGTACACCTTCCCTGTGGTCTCGCCGGCCGCCTTCATAATCTGCACCACCTTCATCTTCGGCGATGTGTTGGCTCTGGCGATCTCCAGTCACTTGGTCGCCTGAGTTTACATCTAGCGACTTCATCTTCAACTGGGCGATCGCCTGGTATGCTGGAGATCGAAGCACGCCAACTTAATAACTGGCGACTACACGAGCCCCCCGACTTCCTTCCCTTTTGCGAATCTGGCGCCTTGTCAACACGCCCATGCTGTAGCTTGGTGCCACGTCATCACTTCCGACTACCAGGGCGGTACATGTTCCAACAAAACTGCATGTCCAAATTAAAAGTGCAAAGCAACTGTATATAAAAAGGCAAATACTTTTATATCCCGAGGTTTCTTCCTATATCTTGTTGAGGTGTTGGAAATGTTCAAAATGTCTAGGTTTTAATTTTCTTACACCATCAAAAACATGTTTAAGATTAGTTTGAAATATATTATAAATATATAAAGAAAAGGTGGTTTTAAGTGATTTATCTTATATTTCTAAGGGTTAAAAATTTTGTTATGTCATTTACTCAAGGTTGTAGTTTTTTCAACCAAATCATTTGTTGAGGACGTGTTTCTTGAGGTTTTTTAAATCTCGGGAAACGTTAGTATTTAATGAAGGATTCAAAACCTTTGTTAATTACCATAGGTTTAAGAGCCTTCATAAAATACCATAAGTTTAAGGACCTTTGTAAAATACCATGCATTCAAAAACTTCGTAAAATATAGTAGGTTTTAGAACCTCCACAAAATTTCATAAGTTTCCAAACTTCGATAAAATATCATAGGTTTCAAAACCTCTGTAAAATATCATAGGTTTCAGAATCTTCGAAAAATACCACGAGTTTTAAAGCCTCCATAAAGTATCATAAATTTTAAAACTCTAAACATTTCTTTCTTTACTCATTTGTTATTGTTTACATCTATTGTATTTATTTATGTTTGATAAAGTTTTTTTTAGACAAGTAAAGCATATTTTAAATCATTTTATCATTTTAATCGATATTTCACTTATTTCAAATATATCATTCCATAAATAAGATTGCATGTGAAAATATTCTACATTACCCAAAAATTATAATAATTATTAAAAATATTATGTGATAAGATGATAGTAATGTTTAATGTTCAAAACGCCCCGATCTATTTATTGATTATTTTGTTGTATTAGTTCAAACTAGTATACATACATGGTAAATTGAAACCTCTATGGATTAGCTTGATTCTTGGTTTGATGGAGTGATTGGTGGAATCAATGGAGAATGAAGGTCAAGGAGAAGTTGAAAAGAGCTCCAAGCTCTAAGGAGTGTCGTGAGGAGTGTGGAAAGTGATAGGTTAGGCCTAATCACTTGGAGAAATTGAGAAAGAGATCAAACAAGGTGTCTACCCTAGAAAGAGGAGACAAAGAGAGTTTGGCTTGCAAATTCAGTAGTGTCAGTTAAGGTTAAACATGATGAGAGCTTGTGTTAAAAGTGTACCGAGCAGGAGTGCTTGGGATCTCGGGACCCCGGTCTAGGCATGTGGGTAGGTCAGCTCGACTATTGGGCCCAAAGGGTGGGTCATGTGTATGGTCCAGCTATATTGGTAAGCCTAGTGGTGAATAATTAAAATAATATTTTTGTCATATATTAATATAAGGTTATTAGTAGAATATGTTTTTTAACCTAAAAGATAAGTGTGCCTAGTTGTTCAGTTACATAAATACATGCATACGGTTGTTGGTTGAAAAGATAAAGTTGTCAAATAAGATAAGCACCGTGAGTAAGGGTGCACACGTAAACAAAATATTTTCCTACTGTAAGCACCTGAATATAAGTGGTGCCCCGTTAGTGGTTGGTTTTCTGTTATTATTTTATGCTTTCAGTAGAGATAAGATTCTCATGAGAGAAAGTTGTTACAAGAGTAGTTATAAAAGGGGTTTCAGTCCCTTGGTAAAGGTACATTGTTTCTGAGACTGAAACTGAATACTTCTCTTGTTTTGTATGCTCTCACTGACTTGATCGTCGGAGTGTGATCAATAGGTAGAGCCCTCTCTATTTCAACGGAGCCAAAACAAGAAGATGTAGAACAAATTTCAGAGGAGACAGATCAGAAGTGGAGTTTCTCACCGTGGGGCCCGATAAAACCTGATCCCACCCACATTCGTGTTTAAAGCCTTGCAACGTGATGAGGAACACTAGACAGGGACCGTTGGGATCCGAAGGAAGTGACACCCCCACTTTACAACAACTCATGGAGATCATGAGGGCTCTTCAGAAAGCCAATGAGCAGAACAGGCAGGAGCATGAACGAATTCAACAAGAAGCTAAAGCCGAGCAGGAGAAACTAGGAGCAGAGGCCTGAGTTGAGCAAGTGCTCCTGCAGAACCAACCAATGGCAGAGATAGAGGCTTCCCAAACTGCCAATGAGGAATCGCGCAAGACAAATGAGGACTTACGCAAGAGTCTACAGCAGTGCGAACGACAAGGGTTGAGTGTGCCAGAACACTACATCACCCCCAAGATCGTTTTCACAGGGGTGGAAGACGTTGAAAATCATACGCCCAGGTGATTGTTTATGGAGGAACGAATCTTGTGTAGTGCAAGATGTTTATGAGCATGTTCACAGGTACAACCTTACAGTGGTTCAATGAGCTTCCCGATGGCCACATCGCCTCTTTTGAGCAGTTCACTAGACTCTTTAGAGAATAATTCTCTGTTAACCAGGTCAGGCCTCCAGTATTGTATGACCTCTTCAACGTGAGGCAGAGGGAGGGGGAGTCATTGAAGGATTACCTCAATAGATTTTGGGCAGTTACGGTGTGACTCCAAACCCATGATGAAGTTGTGATGGTCACCGCTTTTGAATAAGGGATTGCGGTAGGACCATTCAGCGATTAGTTGATCAGAAATCTTGTGGAGACATTCTCCGAGATACGACAACGAGTTATTGCCCATATAAGTGCAGAGGAGGCTGTGGCCACGAAGCATGACAACTCGTCTTCAAGGCAACCTAAGCCTAAGGAGAGCAGCCGAACCCAACCATTGAGGGTTAACGAAACCTCAACCGAAAAGAGAGCGAACTTAAGGTACGCACCATACGCAGCCAAGAGAAACAAGCCCAAGTCAAAGGCCAAGGGGGAGTAAGCATTCTGACCCAAGTTCCAAGTATCCTACTAGGATTTCTAGGCATGTCAGGGGTAGTGGACAAGCTAAAGTTTCCTTAGAAGATTGACAGGAATCTGGGGTCACGAAAGAACGTCTGGTAAAAGTTCCACAAGGTGTTTGGGCACAACGTTGAGCGGTGCATAACTCTGGGTCACCAACTGGCGAGCTTGGGGAAGGAAGGGTTCCTGAAGGAGTACCTTGAGGTTGATCATGAAGATCCAAAGGGAGCAGTTTCCCTCAGGGACCAAGTGCATAAGATACCAATCCATGGAGAGCTGAACACCATTTTGGGAGAATTTTTTGGAGGAGGGAGCTCTCCTTCCGAGCGTAAGCGATACGCGCGAGCAGTGATGTACCTGGAGGCAAGGAGACTTGACCATCCACCAGAGCTCGATTTTTGCTTCACGAGCTCTGACTTGGAAGACGTGGTTCAGCATGAGGATGATCCGGTGGTGATATCTGTTGTCATCATGAGAAAGAAGGTACACCGAGTTCTCATTGACCAAGGGAGCTCGAAAGATGTGATGTTCTGGTTAACGTTCACCAGTTTGAAGTTATCTCCCGACCAAGGTCGCACGATGGGTGCTTGATCGGCTTCGCAGGATATCAAGTGGAAGTGCGGGGGTACAACGAGCTGAGGATGACTTTTTCTGATGGAACCTCAGCTATAACGATTGATGTAAGGTACATTGTAGTTAATTCATCTTCAGCATATAACTTGCTTTTGGGGAGACCTTCCCTAAACAGGTTGGGTACGGTAGCCTCCACGACACACACGAAGATGTAGCTGCCTTATTCTATGGGAGGAGTTATTACCATAAAGTCCGACCAGAAGATGGCACGGAAGTGCTACGAGAGTAGCCTGAGGAAAAGTTGAACTTATGCAATCACTATTCAGGCAAGAGAGCCAGAATGGATTGCGGAGGCAAAAGCCGTCAATGAGAGGCGACTTGGACCTGTTGAAAAGGTTCAGGAAAGGGATATAAAGAGGAGAACTTTATGCCCGCATTAACTCGAGGACCTTAAAAGGAAGGGTGGAAGTTGAGGAAAAGACCAAGACGAGACCTCGGTAGTTCCATGTTGCCGACTTGGTGATGCGAAAGGCCCACCCTTACCAGCTAGAGAACAAGTTATCTCCAAAGTGGACTGGCCCATTTTGCGTAGTCGAGGTGATCGGGAATGGAGCGTATAGGCTAGAAACCCTAGAAGGGGGAGCCATTCCTCAAATGTGGAATGCGACAAATCTCAAGTTGGCAGCAACCCTCATCCTCTTGGCCATCTCCTCTAGCTCTTTCTAGTTGAATTTTGGACAACATGCATCCTGCAAAGAAAACAAGTGAATGGTTAGTACAGAGAGCAAAGATTCGTCTCACTAAGGGTAGGGAATGGGGAATACCAATATAAGCCTTTAGAGCACCAGGAATGAAATCTCTACTTAGGAGGAAGGCGGTGTCAAAGACAACCTTTAGGCTCGATAGAAACTTGCAGACCTCTTGATCTGAGGGGGGGAAGTCTTCCAGGCACCGAGAACCCTGAAACCTTGGCTTTTGGGTCCAATATAAAGGGTACTCGTCCAGAAGGGTCTAATTCCTTCTGTTACATCGTAATTTTAGAAATTTACCTTTAATTTTTTTGTATGAAGATTGGAAAAGGGTGAGGAAAGCCCTTCTAGATACACCATTAAAAGGCACCCACAGTTGGCAACCCAAGAGCTTGGCCTAAAAAAGGTAAAGCAAGACTTCCACAGTCGAAGTAATGCCGAGATGGGAACAAAGACTGGAGAAGGCACGAATAAATGCCCAACTATTTGGGTGTAGCTAGGCAGGAACCACGTTTAGCTCGGTCAACAACTCTTTTTAAAAAATGGTTAAAGGAAGGCACAAAATAACTTTTTTGAAAACGGTTGCATAGAAGAAAAAAAATGGACCCTCAGGATCCAAGGATTCATCGCAACATATTGGCTCATCCTCTCTACTGGAACTATGTTCAACCTATCATCTTTTTTGCCAAAATGATAACCACTCTTTCTCAGGATTACGATAAGTTCATGCGAGGTATACAAAGAGGTTTCATCTAAAAGATTTGGGGGTGCCCAGGGATACAAGGCTTTGTAATCCATTTGCAGATTATATCTAAAAATAAAAATGCAAGGCAGATACAAGCATTTTTTAGACCAAGTAGTATGAGATAATTTAGAATAAAATGAGGGCATATTCTAAGTCCATGCAATGCAATTAGGAAATATGAATAAAAATATGAGGTGCTTGATGATGAGCCCAGGAAGTATAATCGATAAAAAAATGTTCGATGGTGGAGAATGGTAAATATAAGGTACTTGATACTGTAAGTAAGTGAAAAAAAGAGTTTTCTTTGCTATTGAAGATCCTGACGATGCAAAAGCAAGACGAAAGCTCTGAGAAGGAGTTTTGAGAGTGAAAAGTTACGTAAAGAAGAGGACATGAGGAGAGGGTTTAGAGGTTTAAGGGAAATGAAATAGTTTTAGAATGTTGGGAATGCCAAGCGATAATGCTTTCCCACCATTGTTGAAGGTGCCACGTGTACTCTTGGGTTTGAGTGTGGCGAGATGTCACCTTAGAAACGCTTCGTACACTGCACCATATCTACCCACTGAGAAACTGTCGGGTCAGCTGCTAAAGCACTCGAAAAGCCTCTTCGCTTAGCTAAGCTCAGCTCAAGCTTGGGGGGCTTGTGTACCAGGCAGGAGTGCTCAGAATCTCGGGACCCCGATCTAGTTATGTGGGTAGGTCAGCTCGGCTATTGGGCCCAAAGGGTGGGTCATGAGTTTGACCCAGCTATATTGGTAAGCTCAGTGGTGAATAACTAAGATAATATTTTGGTCATATATTAATATAAGGTTATTAGTATAATATTTTTTTTGACCTAAAAGATAAGTGTGCCTGGTTGTTAAGTTACGTAAATACATGCATACAATTGTTGGTTGAAAAGATAAAGTTGTTAAATAAGAGAAGCACCGTGAGTAAGGGTTCACACGTAAACAAAATATTTTCCTGCTGTTAGCACCTGAATATAAGTGGTTCCCCGTTAGCAGGTGATTTTTCTGTTATTATTTTATGCTTTCAGTAGTGATAAGATTCTCATGAGAGAAAGTTGTTACAAGAGTAGTTATAAAAGGGGTTTGAGTCCCTTGGTAAAGGTACATTGTTTCTGAGACTGAAACTGAATACTTCTCTCTTTTTGTATGCTCTCACTGAATTGATCGTCGGAGTGTGATCAATAGGTAGAGCCCCCTTTGTTTCAATGGAGCCACGTTCCAGTGCAATAGGAAGACTAGAACATATTCCATAGGAGACAAATCCGAAGTGGAGCTTCTCACCAGAGTCAACTGGGGAGAACAAAAAGCAATTCTCGAAGAGAAAATATAAGCTCAGTGCACTAGGTAGTTTTTCAAGAAAGGGAGGTGGACCATTGTGGATCACTTAAGAACCAAGCCTTTCCTAACCAGATACTATACCAATACACTTCACAAATGTCTCTCTAAGCAAATTATTATAAACACAAACAAGATGTAAACACTAATAAAGCAAGAAATTGAAAGAAATAAAGCAATTAAACTTCTAAGACTAGAAAGCTTAAACTAGGCGTTTCCTAGGTGAAGCTTTTTGGCACCTTTGGACCTTGAAGACACACTTACCAAACTAAACGTAATATTAATCCACTTGGAGAAACTGAGAAAGAGATCAAACAAGGTGTTTACCTTAGAAAGAGGAGACAAGGAGAGCTTGCAAATTCAGTAGTGTCTGTCAAGGTTACAAGGAAAAAGAGTGGGAAATTTAAAAACCAAACTACTCAAACTTGGTGCCTAAAGAAATTGACAAGGTAGTTTAAACATGATGAGAGGTTGTGTTAAAGGAAATTCCCAAAGAGAAAAGATAAGCTCAGTGCACTAGGTAGTTTTCTAGAAAAGGGAGGTGGACCACTATGGACCACTTAAGTACCAAGCCTTTCCTAGCTAGATACTACCCCAATACACTTCACAAATTTCTCTCTAAGCAAATTATTAGAAACACAAACAAGATGCAAACACTAATAAAGCAAGAAATTGAAAGAAATAAAGCAATTAAACTTCTAAGACTAGAAAGCTTAAACTAGGTGTTTCCTAGGTGAAGCTTTTTGGCACCTTTGGACCTTGAAGACATACTCTCTGAACTAAACGTAATATTAATCCACTAAAGTTAAGAGTTTAAAGCAAATACAACTCAAAGAAATACAATGAAAAGATATTTTTTTTATACAACTTTTCATCTAAAATTATGCTTTCCAAGTGTTTGTTTTTTGTAAAATTTGATGCCTCTTCCTTTGCCTTGATCTCATTAGGGTATTGAACCTTCAATATTAAAGTGCTCTACCTTATTTAGTAACTATTTTTTCACCCAAACACAACTCCACAACATCAAAGATTTTCCAACACTCCAAGTAGAGGTCAACCAAGATTAAAAAGGCAACAAAAGTTTAATTTGAAATTAAACTACTTCAAATGGAATTGATATCGACAAACACCAAATGAGTAAGAATAAAATGACAAACTAAAATTAAGGTTTTGAATTAAAAGTTGGCACACAAATATTGAACCTAAGATTGGAACTAGAGTAGATTAACAAAACCAAAATTACTAAAGAATAAAGGTCAAAATACTAATGCAATTGCATGATTTATTATTTAAGATGTATTTGGTTTCTACTTCTTAAATTTTTATCTCTTAAAATATTAGCAGTTAATTGAACAATGGAACTGTAATTTCATCAAAACACCACAAAAATTGTTTTTAATAAATCTGGCAATTTTCTTGGTCAGTTCATTGTGTTGGGTGATATTCATCTGACTACCTTTGTATTTGTTTTTTCATATTTTTTCTATTTTAAATTTTGATATACTTTTTTTCTGTGGTTTGATAACACATCAAGGTACTTAAATCCATAGTTTAAAATATTTTTGATAACGGATAAATGTATGACAAATAATTTCAACCAACACTGAATTTCTGGAAATTTGCAGAATATGAAACCTAAACGAATGCAATGAAATTGGCACACAAACTCAAGACACAATAGAAATTCTAACTCTATGAAATTTTTACTGAACTAATTAATAAGTATAAACCTCAATTAAATAAAATAAAAGCAAATCAAAGGCACAACATATTGCATTTTCTTTAAAAAAATCATTAGACTCTTGTGAAAATCAACAAAACAAGCAATTAAAATTGAATGAAAGTACTACGTAGAATTGATGACATATATGGATTAACATGACTTGACATGACTTGAATGTGATTCAAAAAATAAAATGACTCAAACACAAAGAATTTAACCAAACAATTTAAAAGTGACTTTAGCAAAATTGAAAAAAGCTACATAATTTTACCCAAATTGAATTCCTAAATTTAAAATGTGGATGGTTCAAGAAGAGTGAATGGATTTGAACCAAACAAAGCATTTAAAACACAAATCAATTGGTGAATTAACTTCAAGACATGAAAGAAACATGTTGAACTACATAAATATGAATCAAACAACACAAAATAAAAGAAAATGTGAAGAGAACTTAACTTGAACCATAGCCTTGCTCATGATACCAAATGATAACTTGAAACGTCCATGGATTGGCTTGGTTCTTGGATTGATGGAGTGATAGGCAGAAGTAATGGAGAATGAAGGTCAAGGAGAAGTTGCAAAGAGATTTAAGCTCCAAGGAATGACGTGAGGAGTGTGGAGAGTGGTAGGTTAGGCCCAATCACTTAGGGGGTCTTGAAGATTGCAAGAACCTCATACATGGAAGGATTGTTCTAGCTAAAAGGTGATCAACCACTCAGAAACCTTGAAATAACCAAAAAACTAAAACTTGTGTGGAAAACTCTCGAACCATGGATAAGTATACCCCTTGGCAAGGGTTTCTATGAGTTTAAGTTTGCCTCTTTAGATGACATGAGGATGACTCTAGCGGTTGGTTTATGACCTGACTTCTTCAGGCTGTTTGCTTGGACAAAGGACATTGTCCCATCCATTATGAAAATCACCAAGACTCAGGCTTGGGTTAGAATTCACGGTTTGCCTCTAGAATATTGGAAACCAAAGGCTACATTTTCTATTGATAGAGGAATCAATACTCCTTTGGCTTTAAATGATCATACTATGAAAAAAAAACTAGGGTTTTTTTTATGCTAGATATTGATCTTTTATCCTCTCTTCTTAACCAGCTTTTGGTTGAACGTTCAGGGTTTGCTTTTATACCCAATGAATATGAGCGACTCCCTTTATTTTGCTCTCATTGCAAGATGATTGGGAATGATCTTGCTAAGTGTCGTGTGGTTTACACTCAAAATCATGTTGCTGTTGATAATGATGACACAAAGAGTAGGGGAAATCTGTTATGGCTTAAATGGTGATACAATCCAAGTAGCCAAGAAAATGACCGAGGACTCAAGAGACAATTCAAATTGTGAGCAGTCATCTCAGTAATCAAGTCAAGGCCCCACCAAATATCATACGGACCTCACTAGAAGAAGAACTTGGCATAAACCAGAACATCAACTGTTCTTTCGTCTTGTCTTCTTAAAAGACAAAAACGTGTTTGTAAATAATTTGGGATCACTTTTGGGGTCCAAATAGCAAAAAAGGCTAGAGTAGGTTCACATAGCATAAAAGGGATTGTACTTAGCGAAATGGGCTTATACCAAGCCCACTATTTCAAGACAAGGCACATACAATTAGGGTTTTTAACCTGCCTTCTAGAAGTTATGCCTAAATGTGCGATTTTAACCATGGTCAACACCCTAGGCAACCCCTCTCCCTTTCCATTTCTACCCTTCACCCATCTTGCCCACCAAGGCACCCCTTACTATAAATAGGGTGTCTTGCCTCATGTATTTTGAACTTGATTTTGAATAATAAAGAAACTCTACAAGAGTGATTTTGTGAGACTTGTGAGTTCTCACGTTGGGTCCTATCTATGGTGGGTAATATCTCAAGTGGCGGCTCTTGCATCACTCATCTTGGAGTCTGTCTGCTCCAAGTGGCGTGACTTCCTTTCTTCCCATAAGATCTCTTCATCCATTCCTCTTTTATCTTTTATTTATGCCTCCTTCCATTCCATACATGTCTTATTCTAATCTTTAATTTGTTCCTTTCTTTTTTATTCTTCTTTACTTTTTCCTTGTCTTAATTTCCGCTACATCATTTGTCACCTTATAATTGTCTTTTTCTCTTGACCTTTTGAAGTGAACCTTCACACTTACTTAACCACTTGGTTAAGTTCGTGTCCAGTGGGAATCTTCTTAGAGTTCTCACCATAATTGCTATATAAAAAAATCATAAACAAAGAGCAACCAATAATATGTGCAATCCTAAAATCAACTCACATCATATGGTATTTAGAGCATGGTTATTTTGTGCTTATTTGCTTTGAGTTGATTTCGACAATTTATTTTCTAGCACATTTAAATTCTTGCTTTTACCTTCAAGCAATTTAAATTCCGCCTTTACATTCTTGTCATCTACAATTCTGCAATTTTTATTCATTAAGCACTTTAAATTTTGCTTTTGAATTTTATTTTGTGTCAATTTTTTTTCCTTGCATCTTTTGCTTGAATCCTTCATTCTTAGTGTTCTAGGAGTCTTTCTACCTATTTTGATTTTAATTGTGAAGAGTTAAAAACAAATTGGAAGTTGTGTGAGTAGTGGTTGATATGATTTGAATCCAAACCTAACATCTTTCTGAAAAGTGAAAAGTGGAATGACAATAAAAAGAAATATGAATACAAAAAGAATATGAAACTTTTGAATCCATAAACAAAAACAAAGATAAAATATTTTTGGAGAATCATTCACATTTCAACTTTCACTTTGCAAATTTCTAAAGAGAATTCTAAGTATATGGAAAATTGTGGAATTTAATCCCTCTTACTTTCTCAATTTCTAAGAAATTCCAAATCTTCATCATTAAAGTTTAAGTAAGTTTTTTGTGAGTCTTTTTCTTGCTTTTCTTGCTTGTGTTGTTAAATTTTTGTCTTCATCTTATTTCCAATTTGGTTTAACTCTTGCTTGTCTTTCAAATTTTCGTAAGTTTTGTTGTGGGAATCTTGAGTAAGCAATGTAAGAGCTTTGTCATCTTTCACTTGAAGTGTTTGCTATCAAGTGTGGACATATATGTTTTGAATGCAAATATTTCTTGAGTGCCTTGCAATTCTTCCCTCCTTTACTAATTTGTCGAGTGACATAAGTGCGGAGTGGATAAAATTGTTGTTTTTTTTCACTAATTGTTTGTTTCCTTTTTGGTTCAAATCATGATGCATTTGTCTTCAAAGCCACAATCTCCTCAAAACGTTTTTCTTTTGGGAGAACTTGCGGAAACCAAGAGGACTTTAGCCCAAAGAGAAGAGGAGATGAGGTAATTAGTGGAGAGGTTGCAAAGACTAGAAGCGACTTAAGAAAGACAACATAGAGGAAGGAGATGGGAACAAAGGAGAGCCTCTAGAAGCCACACGAACTAGGGGATTCAAGAGGAATAATAAGATTGGAAAGTGCATAACTTTGAAGAGAGGTGCCACCTGTTGAAGATGGATGAAGCTTCTTCTCTACCAAGTCTTAGTGTGTGTTTGATGTAGAAAATAGCTAGTTTGCTTTGAAGATTGTAATGTGTAATTAGGTGATCTTGTATATAGGTTAGAGTGATTTTAAGGTTGCCTTTTGCTTCATGCCTACCCTATATGCCTAATCAAGGTGGTAAGATCAAGCACAAGAAGTGATTGAGTGTTTTCCAAAAAGCTCTTTAAATTTTTCTCAAAAACTCTGGTTACTGCACAAAAATAAATCTGTTTTTTTGTGAAACAATAGATTTATTTTTGAACTGCTGAAAGGTTTTTCAAAATTCTGTTAGGGCACCAAAAAGTTCGTTTCAGTCAGTTATTTCAGTTAAGATGAGCTGAAAGTCCTTCAGAAAACCAATCTGTTTGTTTTGAATTTAACATGTTCTTTTATAACAGCTTTTTAACTACTTTTTGAAAAGTTGTTAGAAACTGATTTCTATATAAAGAAAGGCATTTCTCACATGAAAGGGTGTTTTGAAATCACGGTTTAAACATAAATCAAATGTTTTATGTGTGCGAAGAAGGATTTGAATGAGTATTTGAAAGGTTTTTCAAAAAGATATTCAAGATTGCTTATTCTTAGTGTGCCTTGATCTTGGTAAAGGTGCTGGTGCAGTTTTGTTGCAATTTGGGCTACTGGTTTTTGTTCTTGCATCTTCTTTCAGGTGTTATCCTTCCTTAATTCATTCTTGTATAAAGGTGTTTGTGTAAGTCATTTCTTGATAGGGTTTCTTGAAGTGCAAGTAGTGCTGAAATAGGGTTTTTTTAGCTTTGTGTGCCTTGTTCTTGTAGGGTTCAGAACTGCAAGGTGTTGTATTTGGATTGAACTTTTTATAGTGAATATCGCCTTGGTGTAAGGTGAAACTGGATGTAGCTCGTTATGAGTGAACCAGTATAATCTGTCAGGAAATCAATTTGTTCATTTAAAGTTGAATCTGTTATTTTTGGGCTTGATCATACTGTTCTTCTTTGAACTGGGGAAATCTTTTAATCATAAATAAGCCTTCTGTTTCTGAGTGTTGACTGGTTTAAGAACAAACAATTTCTTTATAATAACCTTGTTAAAGATTCACTATCTCTAAAGAATTGTATTAAAAGAACTTGAGTTGACCACTTAGTGTAAATCTTGTTCTTATAGCTGCTGTGAAAATAACTCAATAACCTTGTTAAAGATTCACTATCTCTGTTTGATCTCAATACTAATATGAACAAGTTCTGATTTTTGGTTAAAGTGCATTGAAAAATAATTTTGTTCCTTTTAAAATCAATTTATTCTTTTTCTTTTGAAATACTGTAAATGAGTTTGTGTTTGCAAAAATTTTATAATTTCAATTCACCCCTCCCCTCTTGAACTTAGACGCTAATAGATCTAACACCAACAAAACCACAATCAAAGCCTACTTTCCTTTTTATTAAATTACCTAGTTTTAGTGGGGAAATTGATCCCAACGTGTATCTAGGATGAGAAGCTAAAGTAGAGCAAATTTTTAATGTGTATGAGGTCCAAAAGGACCAAAAGGTTAAGTTAGCTTCCCTAGAATTTTTAGATTATGCCATGCAATGGTACATCAAGTTGTAATGGACATTGGTTTGAACAAGAGGCCAATCGTGATCGCTTGGTATGATTTAAAGGAATGCATGTGTGCACGGTTTGTTCCTCCTCACTATAGGAAGGAAATTTTGTTGAAGCTCCAACGGTTTCAACAAGGACCTAGAAGTGTAGATGAATACTTCAAAGATTTAGAAGTAATTTTGACTAAGATTAATGTGCATGAAATTGAAGAGTCAAAGATTGCTAGATTTGTGAGTGGATTAAGAAGAAAAATTCAAAATGTTGTAGAACTTTATGAGTATGCATCTTTGAAAAATTGGTTCACCTAGCCATCAAGGTTGAATCACAACTTTTTAAGAAAACATCTTTCAAACATACTCATAATGATGGCTTCTATGAATCATCTTTGAGGGTAAAAATAAATTTTCAAAACAAGATAATCCTTCCAAAAATCCACCCCACAAACTTCTAAAAATACTTCTCCTTCTAGGACTAAATCGCCAACCAAAACCTCAAGTACAAAATGTTTTAAATGTTTAGGTTTTGGGCACGTAGTTGCCAATTGTCCAAACAAAAGAACCATGATGGTTAAGGGGTCAAAGTAGTATGTGAACATAGTGATCAATCTTCTAGATCTAACTCCCCTTCCCCTTCAAAAGCCCCTTGTAAAAATGAATGTGAGATACCTTGTGAAGGTGACTTATTGGTGATAAGGCGAATGTTGGGGACAATTCCAAAACCTTTGGATTACACCCAAAGAGAAAATATTTTCCACACCGCTGCCTTATCAACAACAAGTTATGTTCCATGATAATAGATGGGGATAATTTTGCTAATGTGGCAAGTACAAGAGTACTGGAGAAGCTTGGGTTACCCACTATCTCTCATACAAAGCCCTATAAACTACAATGGTTTAGTGCCGAAGGTGAAATCATGGTTACTAAACAAGTCCTCATAACTTTTGCTATAAGAAAGTATAAAGATGAAATTTTATGTGATGTTGTGCCAATGGAAGCAACACATATTCTATTGGGAAGGCCTTGGCAATATGATAGACAAGTTTTACATGATGGCCATACCAATAAAATGTCTTTCAACTAACAAGGCATAAGGTTATCTTAAAAACCCTCTCTCTCAACGAAGTTCATGAGGACCAAATAAAAATGAAAAAAGACAGAGAAAATGAAAAAGATAAACCGGGTCACAATATCTCACCTTACACTATAAAAGCAATCATGTTGACCCGTGCCGAAACGCAAACTACACCTCCAAGTTGTTCTTCTTCCTTGTCTTTTTCATTACCTAATAAATCTAAATACTTTACATCTTGGACAAAGAAGTTTTGGGATGCAATTCAAACACCTCCTACAGGTTCTCACCTTTTAAGAGGATTATCTTCAAAAATTCATTTCATCCCCAAACATTCTTTTCAAAAAACGGCTTGTATCTAGAACTTACCCATATGAACTCCCAAAGCATCATAAACATAAGATTACTTCACATACCCCACCTCGCAATATTTTATATGTGAACAAACTTACTTTGTTATTTCTAGGAGTTCTAAATTCGAGGTCAAATTCTCTCCAACTTGGGAGACATGATATAATCCAAGTAGCCAAGAAGACGACCAAGGACTCAAGAGACATTTCACACTCTGAGCAGTCATCTCAACAATGAAGTCAAGGCCCCACCAAATATCAGACAGACATCACTAGAAGAAGAACTTGGCATAGACCAGAACATCAACTGCTCTTTCCTGGTCTTCTTAAAAGACAAAAACGTGTTTGTAAATAATTTGTCTCACTTTTGAGGTCCAAATAGAAAAATAGGCTAGAGTAGGTTCACATAGAATAAAAGGGAGTGTACTTAGCAAAATGGGCTTGTACCAAGCCCACTTTTTCAAGACAAGGCACATACAATTAGGGTTTTTAACCTGCCTTCTAGAAGCTATGCCTAAAGGTGCGGTTTTGACCAAGCTCAACACCCTAGACAACCCCTCTCCCTTGCCATTTCTACCCTTCACCCATCTTGCCCACCATGGCACCCCTTCCTATAAATAGGGTGTTTTGCCTCATGTATTTTGAACTTGATTTTGAATAGTAAAGAAACCCTACAAGAGTGATTTTGTGAGACTTGTGAGCTCTCTTGTTGGGTCTTATCTTGGGTGGATAATATCTCAAGTGGCGGTTCTTGCATCACTCATCTTGGAGTCTCTCTGCTCCAAGTGGCGTGACTTCCTTTCTTCCCATAAGATCTCTTCATCCCTTTCTCTTTTATCTTTTATTTATACTTCCTTCCATTCCATACATGTCTTCTTCTAATCTTTAATTTGTTCTTTTCTTTGTTCTTCTTCTTTACTTATTTCTTGACTTGATTTCCGCTACATCATTTGTCTTCATATAATTGTCTTTTTCTCTTGCCTTTCTGATGTGAACCTTCACACTTAACCACTTGGTTAAGTTCGTGTCCAGTGGGAATCTTCTTAGGGTTCTCACCATAATTGCTAAATAAAAAATCATAAACAAAGAGCAACCAATAAAATGTGCAGTCCTAAAATCAACTCGCATCAAGTGGTTCATAAACAAGATAAATAGTATAGGAAGAAAACTTCTACTGTAGTTGTTGGTTCTCAGAATGTGATATTTGATAACATTGCTGGAAATCAGAAAATCCTAGTTTCTGGTGGCATTGAGGTTGGGAAACAATTGGGGCAACTTGATTAAGATAACAAAGATGGAAGGGAGGATATATTTGCTGGCATGCCTCCCTTTGAGGATGCATCGGATCATGAAATGTCACAGCCTATGTAAAATCTGTCAAACACCCCTTTTGAACATGACATGGTGTTAGAGTCACACTTCACAGAAGCTAATCATTAGTCACAGGGTGTTGTTGCTATTATTGATAAGGCTACTACTTCCAATTATGTGGATGAAGTTGTTACTTCTATCGCCAACCATGTACTGCAGTGTTTTGATACTAGTGTTGTTTCATCTCCATTACAGAAGAGTTCTCCTACGACACAACAGTCACTTGCTAAAGCCAAAACTTAGGTTTCTCTTCACATGATAACTGTATGCTGACTCTGCAAAACCGTTTTTCATCCCTTGTAGGTTTAGAAAAATAAGACATTCCAGGTGGCCTCAATATTGGTAAGTCAGACCTTGAACCAAATTGTCGATTTACTACCATATGAACAGAAAATTGAAGAAAGCAAGGTGACCTCTAAATTATAGGCTAGTCAGATTGAGGCCGAAGAGAATGTTAGTGATAATGGTGATGATATTGTGCAAACCGCTAGAAAGTTAGGGAGAACGCCTAAGGGGGCTGCTAAATCCAAAAAAAAAACTGTTATGGCAGTTCAATCCAACATGTCGCAATGAAGGTTTCTTATTTTTTCTGGAATGTCAGAGGCTTGGCCAATCAAAAAACTGTGGAGATGTTATTTAATTTACTTAAACAACATAAACCTCTTCTTGTTTTCATTGTTGGACCCATGATGTCTGACATTGATGCTTTGGATTCTCTTTTCAAAAAATTTAATCTGCATTTGGTTCCTAATTCTCCAATCATTAATAAAGTTGCTAAGATTTGGTGTTTATCTATCTCAAATCTTGTCCAAAATTCCTTGGTTAACTCTTAATTCATTTCCATAAACTACTTTTTTCATGGTGAATGCTTTAACTTTGTAGGTGTTTATGAAGCTAACACATACTCGGTCAGAAGACATCTGTGGAGGACATTAGCTCCTTCACCAACCTTTGGTGAATTTTTGGGGAATTTTAATTTTGTTCTTAATCAGGTTTCTTATAATGAGTTCCTTGATTGGACTAACCGTAATAATATTACTAATATGGCTTTCTCTGGCCCCTATCACACTTGGTTTAATGGGAGGAGAGGTTTGAAGAGAATTGATAGAAAGATTGATAGAACTTTATGTAATGAAGAGTGCCTTGATGAATGGTCTTCTTCTACTTATCAAGTTCTTGTTAAAAATTGTTTTGATCACTCTCCTATTCTTGCTAGTCTTTCTTCTATTAATTATTTACATAGGCTAGCTCTTTTAGATTCTTTACTATGTGGCTTTAGGATAAAACATGTATGAAGCTTATTAATGATTCTTATAAAAATATTGTTGTTGGTTGTCCTACATATATTTTGAAACATAAATCGAAAAGTTTGAAAATTAACCTCAGACACTAGAATAAAATATCTTTTGGTAATATTTAGAAGGAAATGATTCTTAAGCAGAACTCCCTCCTTGATATCCAACAAAGATTGGAGACTGCCAATTCACCAGTCATTGAAACTCCTATTTGTTAAGAGAAGAATGCTAATGAGAATACCTATTTGTCAATACTTATTTTGGAAATAGAAGGTTAGGATGCTTTCGTTTAAAGATGGGGACAAAAACACTTATTTTTGCTTTGTTGTGGTCAAAAATATAAATAATTCTAGTGGGATTCATATGTTGTTACTGAGGATCCTAAGCTCATTAAGGATCATATTTTGGAATTTTACAAAAACATCTATGTTTATTCTAATTCTAATGCTTACATTGTTGGTATTAACATTCCTGCCATGGTTTCTTCTGAGGATAATATTATGCTGATTAAATGTTTGGATGATTTGGAAATCAAGAATGTTGTTTTTATTCTTAATGGTAATAGTTCCCCTGGTCCTAATGGTTTTGGTGGTGTTTTCTTTCATTCTTGATGGGAGATTATTGGGACAGATGTTTGCAAAGTTGTTCAACAGTTTTTTAAACAAAATTGGATTCTTCCTAGGATGAATAGTAATATGGTCTCCCTCATTCCTAAGATTCAAGGTGTTGATTCCATTAAAGATTTCGGACACATTGTTGTGGATAACTTAAGTTTAAGATCATTTCCAAAATACTGGAAGATAGGCTTGTTATGGTGGCTTCTAGAATCATTTCTCCTAATGAATATGGGTTTGTGAGGGGCAAACAAATTCATGATTGTATTGGTATTGCTTTTGAGGGTATTAACTTTTTTTCTAAAAGGGTCAAAGGAGGTAATGTGGCTAATAAAGTTGATATTCATAAAGCCTTTGATACTCTGAGTTGGAATTTCTTATTAATAGTATTGAAGTGCTTTGGATTCCATCATTCATTTTTTCAGTTGGATTACTACAATTCTTCGATCATTTATGCTTTATATTAGGATAAATGGCAGGTTTTTTGGATTTTTTCCTTGTAGTAGAGGTGTGAGACAAGATGATCATTTATCTCCCTTGCTTTTATGTCTTGCGGAGGAGGTTCTTTGCAAATACATTTCTAAGCTTGTGAATGATAAGAAGATTCTGCATATGGCTAGCCCTAAAGATTATATCACCCCTTCTCTAATTTTATATGGTGATGATATATCTGTTTTCTATAGGGCGAATAATAAGTCTCTTAAAAATTTGAGTATTTTTCTTCAAAATATGGTGATTTTTCTAGTTAGTATGTGAACAATTCTAAACCTAGCTTCTTCTCCACGAATAATTATGCAAGATTCATTTCAAAAATTAAAATCCATCTCTCTTGTAGTCATGAATCTTTATCTTTATCTAAAAAATTTAAAAGTTATATACAATATAAATAAATTTATTTTTCAATTATTAAAAGAATTTCATATGTCAATATAAAATCTCTAAATTTTGTTTAGAAAATTACAAAATGTTTCCTTTAATGATATTTTTTTTTTATCATAATACAAAGATTATAAGGTAACAAATTATAAGACAATATGATCCGATGAGATTTTGATTTTGAATAAGTTTTCATTTTCCTCAATTATCTGGTTTTATATTTTTCTTGTTGGATGCATATATAGTCCTCCCACTTGTATGTGAGATTTGAGTCAAATAGATGAATCCTTATTAGTCCATATTCTTAGTGATATGTCTAGTTTTTTAATTTGGTACTCAAAAGCATGTTACAACTTTCCTAAATTTCCTAAGTCTTTGAAGCAAATCTTTAAAGAACACAAGTACCTTAATTTACTACTTTTGGAAAGAGATTGATTATTGTAAAAACTTTAACAAAATGAAACCTTAAGATAGACAGTAGTATTGATATTTTGTTTGTTGGATAGTTTATTCTAAGTATTGTGGATTGATCATTTTATAAATAAGAAAAGATATATAAATGAGAAAACAAATGTGGTTTGAATAGTATATAAATGAGTATCTTGAAAATAAATGTTTTGGTTTAATTAGAAATTAAAGAGTTGGGTTGTGAAGTTTGTTCACTTCATCAGACAACCATAATCACCCAAGCATGAAGCAACATTGCTCAAACTATAACAAGGAAAATTTTATATCAATTATCTCTCCTTGTTTGGTTATTTAGACAACGACTGAACATTCAAGTGAAAGAAACATCATAACAATACTCTTTTCTCAAATAGTTTGGTCAATCTAATACTTTGATGGTGCTCAAATGATGATTTGTTAACATTCAAGTGATAGTTAGATGCTTGGGAATTAGTAGCATAAAAAAATGTTATTAAATCAAACAAAATGCTCTTAATAATTTAGTAACATTTTATCATGTTACTTATAGTTAGTGTTCCTAAAGACTTTTAATAAGATTTCTAAATATCAATAGTAACATTTATTAAAATATCACTAAATATTTTTTGTGAAATTAATTTAATAAAAATATTACTAAAATTCTTTTTTAATAAAAAATAATATTTAAAAAAAATTAGTAATATTTTTTAAAAAAAAGTAACATTTTTTACTAACTAACTTTAGTAGTTTTTTTTAATAAAAAAGTGATATTTAAAAATTGTTACTATGTTTTTTTATAATATTTTTAATAAAAAATAACATTATAAAAATGTTATTTAAAAATTTTTAATAACTTTTTTAATAAAAAAATGACATTTAAAAATATTACTAAATCTTTTTAGTAATATTTTTTAATAAAAAAGTAATATTATTAAAATTTCACTAAAATTTTTTAATAATTTTTTTAATAAATAAGTGACATTTTTAAAATATTAGTAAATCTTTTTAATACAAAATTTTAATACAAAATTAATATTATAAAAATGTTACTAAAACTTTTTAGTAATTTTTTAATAAAAAAATGACATTTTAAATATGTTACCAAAACAAGAATAACAAAATATATTAATACATAATATAAAAAAAAAACAAAGAAAAAATGTTGCATGAGTTCACCCCTTAGTTAATTTCGTATTAGTTTTGTCCGCTTTTCCCTTTTTGCTTATAGGAGTGGTCTAACCTTGTTTCTACATTAAAGTAAAAAAAATGTAATGTGTAATATCTAATTCAATAATAAGCTTAATGTAAAAAGTATATTATATACCTCAACAACAACTTCTTCTTCTTCTTCTAGATCTTGGGTCATTTCTCCTGAAATACAACTTTGCGATTGAGTGAGCAAATTTGAAGTTGTTTAAAAGTTCGATCTTTATTGCTTCCATTTTCTTTTTTAGCTTGGTTTCCATCTCCTCCTGCATGTTTTCTTTTATGCTTTGAAGCTCAACTTGAGCATTTTTTTTAACTTCATCAATTATATTTTGTATTTCAACTTGATATTTTGATCCCATAAGTCTGAAAGCACAACCCCTTTTTCATATTTATGCAAATAATCATGTCGCTCTTTTCCACAGACTTGGAAAAATACATCATTTGAAGTTGAATTTTTATCTAGTTCTTCTGAACTAGAAAAAATTGCATCCTCAAGCTTTCACTAAATAATTATGAATAAAAGAGGTATAATTATTCTCTAACATTTATAATGAAATTCAAATACATTAAATCAAAATGTAAGCAAGTTGATTATAGTAATAATAATAACTATTAAGTTGTCAAGATTAATAGCAATATAATAATAATAATAATAAATAATAGCTTGATATTTTTTCGCTTTTTTATGAGATTTGATATGCTAAGAACCAAAATAGGAAAATGAAGTTACAATTTTTGATTGATTTGAAGGCAGTTGGAAGATATTTTTGTGTGTTTTTGTGTTGTTTATGATTAAGTATTTCACAAGAACAAAAGTTTTTTAGACCATTTTATTAGTGTTTACAATATATTATGATGTGCCATTATGTATAAATGTATAAATATATAAATATATACTAATATTAATATATTAAATATAAATTCATACTGGTGAAGCATGATAGAGATTGGTTTCAATCTACATGCTCATGATCTGGTGACAGAGAAGTAGTGACCCTCATTGGTCATTGGGGTGGCCTCTTTCTTTGCTTCTTCTTTCTAATTGATAGGAGAAAATCCATGTTTTGGAGCTTGCATGATTGTTTTAGCATTTTTAATTTTTCTTCTGCAATCTGCTTATGAATTCAAGTGAATATTTAATGAGATTTCTCTTGTAATTTTGACTATTTTGTTCTTTTATCTATCTCTTCAATCCCCTAATACATGTTTGATTAGAGTTTTTAATTTTGTTTTGTAGTAAACCAAAAAAACCCACCTCTTTGTGTTGTTAAGGAATTAGGAAAACACATAAACATGATATAAAGTCTTGCATGCAACACAAGCCAACAAAACATCAATTAAAACACAAAGAAGTATAGAGTGGCACCCTTTAAGGCTTGCTTTAACTACTGAGCTACTAAAGAACTGGCCCTCCTTTTTATTTGTAGCTTTGTACCTTCCTTTATTGTTTTTTTTCCCTCAACATTTTTCTTTCTTGTCTTTCTAACACACATGTTAGGTGATTTTGTTCATATCAGTATCTTTGAACCACATCTAATCTCTCTCGATCAATTCTTTCTTCTCCCCTTTTCTTGCCTTTGAATTTTCTCAAAAAAAGAGTACTCACACCAACCTTTGTCACCTTCCTTTTTAAATACTACCTCCTTATTCTCCCATCCAATCACTCATACCTTGCCTCACTTTCTCACCCTTGCAACTTTCGTTTTCATATAAAACATAAACTAGAAAAATCAAATGGTTGCTAAGGACTATAACCCTTTAACATGTATGGTTGTGAACATGGACATAATCATGCACAAGCCTCAAATCTAGGATAATACCATCATAACATATTTTTCTACTTTTATATATATTTTATCCCTTTCTTCTTCTCTACACAAAGTAATTCACAATCCACATGATATAGTGTTTCAACAAATATAGCAGTTAAGCATCAAATATTCAAAATTTAATAGGACTAACTATTGAGGGTGAGGAAGAAGTACATCAAGCTATCAAACCGTATAAAAAAATTGCATAGAATCTACTATAAAAATAGAGATAATGATTTAGATTACATACAATAATTTTTTGGTTTCTTGCTTATGTGTCATGATGAACATTTTCGCACGAGATGACTCTCTTCCTTCAGTATTCTTCACTTCCTATAACATAAAAGAAAAAATATTAGTGTAAGACAAATAAAACCATTAATACACTAGTTATGCATTTGGCCTAACCTCTTCATATTGTATCTCAACAAAAGTTCTAGTTCATGTGGTATGAACAGTAGTAAATTTTGCTCTACTTGTTTTGTTATTCTCACTACGAACCTTTATAACAAAATCATGAAAAGAGTAAAGATAAAAATCAACCAAATTATAAGTACAAATAATCATATAATAAAATATAGATAGTCAAATGACCTTGGCTATGTCAGATTTCAAAAATTTAATAAGAATTTTCCACTGGTGAAAAGGAACACTCAAGGGATGACTTTTTAAGTTGTAATCATCTGTCATATCTGGAAAAAAATATTTTGCCTTCAATCAACATTTATGGTTCCTCCAACTTGAGCATATGCTTCTAAAACCCATTTTCTGACACATTCTTCAATATCAAACTTTGACTGCATCTCATCAATTAATAAATATTAGAATTTAAGTATTATATATAATTAAAGATAAAAAGTTAGTGAAGTACCAAAACTGTTTTCCACATGTCATGCCAATGATCTTTTAGTCCTTTCCAAGTACTGAAAGTCAGAGGAGCAAGGTGTGCATTCCTAACTAATGTCCCCAAATAATTACTCAATATACCTCGATAAGTACCAACAGGTTGGCCAAGAGCATTCAGTTTAACTGGTAAATGCTTTTCATATTTCAAGTCATAAGTCTTGAGACATTTGGTACAACCTCTTTTTCTTTTACTAGTAGACCCTATTAATTAAGTATAAAATTAGGAAATTAGTACATTGCCTACTAGACATATACAATAACAGATTACATATTTGAATAAACATATATAAATAACTAACCAATGTGATGAAGTGGAGTTTGACTAGGTCTTGATGAGGTTTCTTCCAACTCATCAAGAATTTCAATCATAGAACCACTTAAAAATGACACTTTACAGTTCTTCGCCAACAAAAGTGGTTTTTCTTTCTCACCACTAACCATAGAATTATAAAAGTAATTACACAAAAATTTGTACATAGAAAAACACAGAACTACATTAAAAAAAACATTAATATCATGTTCAATGATTATCCATTATACTTGTATCAACTTTTGTTCCAGGTACATCATTCCTAACCAAATAACATGCTCACCTTCTTCATCTTCATCAATCATAGATTGATGAAGAAAAGGACTTTCTAATTTATCTCTCAAGTAGTTTTCCATATCATCATTCTCAAAATTTCATTTACATCAAACAAATATTTAGGGCTGATTTTAGTGACAACTTGCCAATTATCAGTTGGATCTTCCGTGTAATATACTTGCTTTACTTGAGTTGCAAATACAAAAGGGTCACTTTTGTAAATCAACTTTCCAAAATTTACAAAACCCGAAATGGTCTTGGTTACTTTCAAACTAATCACATTTAAACAATATAAACTTAGAGTGTCCATAATAATCTAACTCCATAGTTGGTAACATTTTCTACTTCAGGATTTTCATCTTCTTTATTTTTAAACCTAATCGTAGACGAAGTAACCATTACTCCAAAGTTTTGTGTTTGTCTCTCACAACCCTGAATAATAAACTTGTACCTATTTATCACATAAGCTAAAAATCTTCTAGCAACACTATTAGGCCCTTTAGCCAACCACTTAATGATGGAAGAGGGCCAAGCACAACCTTCCATGAAAGGCAAAAGCCAAGTCAAGAGCGTCTAAGACCAAGCTAGGAGCGTCTAAGACAAGCTAGGAGCGTCTAAGACCAAGCTAGGAGCGTCTAAGACAAGCTAGGAGTGTCTAGGACAAGAAGGTCAAGCTAGGAGCGTCTAGGACAAGCTAGGAGCGTCTAGGACAAGAAGACTTGGATCAAGCTATGAATGGGAGAGTGGCATACTAGCACATATTTCGTGAAGGCCCATCAAGTGTAGCCTAGTTTTAATTGGGGTGTAAATAGCATAACCATGTGGACAAATGTTTATTTTTCTGCACATTAGAATTAAGGAAGAGTTAACCTTGATTAGCTAAAGGTTTCTAGAAGCCTTCACTAATCAAGTTCGGCCATGTGAAGGTTGGAGGACCATG
>Ga0123342_1003556_pt1 | contig 24878 bp, 18 predicted proteins | sample Turbeawhitnodule_FD_89960 | JGI IMG/M metagenome (GOLD analysis project Ga0123342, IMG submission 89960) | Root nodule microbial communities of legume samples collected from Mexico - Turtle bean Mexico white nodule | ecosystem: Host-associated > Plants > Roots > Nodule | place: Mexico: Nepantla... | reverse complement strand
TTATACGTATCTCCATATTTGTGTCGTATCAGTGTCTGTATGTGTATCCGTATATGTATATGTGCTACATGTTTACACATGCTTAAAATTTTACCTTTTGAGTAATGTTTTTAAAACTAAAATAACTGTTTGTATAAAACAATTTATCTATAAAATGAGAATTTTTTTAGAAATTATAAAAATTATTTATATTTATTTATAATTGGACAATTTTACCTTTTAATAAATAAAAATAATTTATTTATTTATTGAATAAATTTTATTTTTAAAATAATGATTATATAATTTTTTTAAAACTATTCTTTAAAATTTTAATTAATTATTCGTAAAAATAATAAAACTATAAAAATAATAAAAGTATATTTTTTAATCCAATAACTGTTTTAGCTAGGATAAAATAATATTTCTTTGGCAGTTGATGCAGGCATACACAATCAAAAACTTTGTTGTTTGTGGTATGTGGTTCTTGCCATGTAGCAGTACTGTTATGTGAACCATTCTCATGTACAAAATTGGTAATGAATAAAGGTCTTCAGCTATGTAATTTTTTTCTTTTGCATTTTAAAGTTACCCATGATGACCCTTCTGATTCTGCCTCATCCCTTCCATGACTTTGGGTCATTCAATCCTTGGCAGGGTGCACTCAACTCCACACTTCCACTTTATTTTTATTTTGTGTCGGTTGTTCCACTTAATTTTTTTTCTTTCTAATTTTTAGATGTTTTACTTTTCTTTATATATGTATTCAGTCTTTAATTTGTTTTTCTTTTATTTTAATTTTTATTGACTATTTATTTTACATTTTGTCTGTTTATCTAAACTTATAATAAATGTACTTTTTTTATATATTCAAATTTTTTGTTTTGATTTAAGGAAAAAAAATAGAATAAATATTTATTCTCATATCATTTGTCTTCTTTTTTCTATTTTGTTTATCTCAGTTCTTTTTTATAATATGGTATCAGAGCTCTTGTTATTACATTTACTCATGGGTGAAGTTGTTGATCCCTAAAACAACACTTTGTTCACTTTACCATGTTAGTTCATCTAATAATCCTTCATTTCTCATCATCTCTATTATTCTTGAGGGACAAAACTATCATCATTGACCTCGTTTATTTCAAATGAGTCTCATTTCAAAGAACAAGACAGGTTTCATTGATGGAACCATGAAAGCTCTCACTCATACTAGCTTATTGTTTCTAACATGGCAGAGTCTCAATATGTTGGTTGTTTCCTAGATGCTCAAGGTTGTTTCTTCATCCATTGTACAAAGCACCATTTGTATGGACAATGCCTTTGATATATGAAATAATTTAAAGGAGAGGTTCTCACAAGGAGACGTGATTCATATTTTTGATCGGTAGGAGATGATTTCTTCTTTCAAACAAGATTCTAATAATAATGAGCATAATCATGAAGATTCAAAGTCAAAAGTGCATTCTCAGCAAATAGGTCTTACTCCTGAGCAGTATCAAACATTGTTAACTCTTTTACAACAATCCAAATACAATAACAATGTTTCTAATCAAATCTATGTTATTCCTTCCAACAAGACAACACAAACTGGTAATAAATTTTCTTCTTCCTTTAGTTCTTGGATTCTTGATAGTGGGGTTACTGACCACATTTGTTTATCCTTAGCTCATTTCACTTCTTATCATCAAATTAATTCTATTTGTGTCAAATTACCAAATGAAAATCAAGTCATTGCCAATTATTTTGGAACTGTTTTTCTCAATCAAAATCATGTCATAGACAATGTTTTGTATATTCCTTGCTTCACTTTTAATCTTCTTTTAGTAGAAAATTTGATTGATAATTTATCTTGTATTGTTACCTTTGACTCTAATGGTTGTCACATTCAGGACAAGAACTCCTTGAAAATAATTGGTTCAACTAAGATGCAAGATAGAATTTATATACTCAAGATCACATCCTATCAGAAACTTCAAATCAAACACACCAAATATGCACATACCATTAATATTGTTAATGTTAGTGATCTAGAAAACCTTTGTCCTTTTCGATTAGAGCATGTTTCAAATAAATGTATTGATGTTATCAAACTAAATTTCCTTTTGTTAAATATAACAAATCATTTGATTGTGATGTTTGTCATTTGGCAAAATATAAAAGACTTTCTTTTTCTATTAGTACATGTAAATCTAAAAAATGCTTTGACTTAATTTATGTATATCTATGAGGACCACACTCAACATCAATTCATGGTCATAAATATTTTTTGACCATAGTTTATGACTATTCAAAGTACAAGTGGATTGTTCTTTTAAGACAAAAATATGAAGTTGTAAAGACTTTGAAAAATTGTGTTGTTTTTTTTCAAACACAATTTGAGACAACAATAAATGTATGTAGCAAAAACTCTCATGATACAATCTCATTTACCCAAAAATTATTGGTCATATTTTGTGATAATGTTGTGCATATTATAAACATGCTTCAAACACCTGATTTAAACCATTCTTCTCCTCATGAATTGCCTTACAAAACTGAAGCATATTTTAATGGATTAAAGGTGTTTAGATCTTTATGCTATGTTAGCACTTTGTAAAAAAATAAAAGAAAATTTGATACAAAGGCATAAAAATGTGTTTTTATTGGTTTTAAAAGGGGGACAAAAGGATATGTTATGTTGAAAATTTAATACAGAGAAATTTTTGTGTCTATAGATGTTGTCTTCTATGAACAAAGGGTTCAAAATACTAGTAATAAAACTATCAGTCCTAACATTCTTGATCAAATTTTTTTTTTTATTGAAGATCAACCTGTTTTTAGTCAGCTATCACAAGCTTGTTAGTTAGAATCGTAAGATTCTAATCATGATTCGTTTCAAAACATAACTTTGTCGATACATAGCAGAAGTTGAATTTTTTTTATGTCTAAATCATTATAGTGAATCCAATGAATCGTGTGATTCGCGATTTAGTTTCGTTGCGCCCCATTCAATTAATTTCTTGAAAAATCCTAAAGAATAGAAAAAGATCAACATTCATTTAATTTATCTCGAAAAATCCCAAAAAACTAAAAAAAAGAAAATAAACAATCATAGAGATATAATCGACCGTCACACATTTTGCCTACAAATTAAGAACGACAAGAAAAATTAAACGAACAAGGAGGTGGAGAAGAAAAGAGAAGAAGAGGATAAAATCGATAGAAAATAGAAGTTTACCGACAGAGCAAGTTGGAGAAGAAGAACAATGGAGAACGCATAGAAGAAGAAAAGTGAAGAACACAAAAAAAAGTTCAGTGGAGAAGAAGGGTTTGTTAGAATTTCAAGCCTTAAACAAGAGGGGGTGAATTGTTTATAAAAGATTTTTGCAAATATTGAAGGTATAAAAGACGCAAATGAAGAATCAAAGAGAAAGAAACCCAGTTAGCCAAGAAACAAATATGTTTCTATTATGTTTTCTTTCTCTAACTTTTATCTATAATTGGGAATTGAAACAGTTAGACATAAACAATGTCTTTTTTACATGGAGAGTTGAAAGAAGATGTATATGTGGTTGTTCCTCCTGGATTGACTTCGATTCAACCATAACAAATTTGTAAATTAAAAAGGGCTTTATATGAGCAAGCCAACAGAGAATGGTTTATCAAACTGTCATCTTTTTTTATTCTGCGAGATATACTCAATTTATGAATGATCATTCTTTATTCATTAAATCTTCTGAAGGATCTTTTACAACATTATTGGCATATGTGTATGATATAATATTGGCAAGAAATGATAAAGAGAAGATTGAGCGAATCAAACAAGCCTTGAATCAGACATTCAAGATTAAGGATCTTGGAGATTTAAAATATTTTCTTTATCTTGAAATAAAAAGAAGTAAGAAAGGGATAATGGTGAATGAAATGAAATATACACTAGAATTGTTAACAGATGCAGGTCTTTTAGCCTGCAAACCTGCACTTTCTCCAATTGATAATCATGAAAAATTATCTTCTATTGGAAGTGTTCCTTTCACAGATGTTCAAGTCTATAGAAGATAGATGGGAAGGCTTATGTACTTATGTATCTCACTAATACCCAACCTCATTTTCTGTGTAACAACTTTCTAAATTTCTTGTTAAGCCTGCAATTGCTTACTTTAATGCAACAATTAGAATTCTCAGATATATTAAAGGAGCTCCAAGTCTTGATTTATTTTTCTCTTTCAACAACTATACTCATTTAAAAGCCTTTTGTGATAGTGATTGGGGCACCTGTAGTGATTCAAGACAATCAGTGTCTAGTTTTAGTGTGTATCTTGAGAATTCCATCATATCTTGGAAATCAAAGAAGCAAGGAACAATATCAAAAAGAGTTCTTGTGAAGCTAAATACAGGACAATGACTATTGTTTTGTGAAATTCAATGGCTAACTTATCTTCTTTAAGATTTCAAAGTTTCTTTAAGCAATCATCTCTTTTATATTGTGACAATGAGTCAACAAGATACATTGTTAGGAAAAAATTGAAGGGTCTTATACATTTGCTTCACATTTCTATACCACAGAGCAACTGTCTGACATTTATACCAAAGCTTTAAGTCTTCAATCTTTCAAGAGTATTTGTCCAAGCTAGGTCTCATCAATGTTTGCTATCCAGTTTGCAGAGGTTAACAAAAGACATGGATACAAGACTTCTAAAAGGAAGTTAATATCAATTTTGTCTTTTCTAATTTTTAGTTGTTTCTTTTTGTACACTTGTCTAGTCTGCCTTTATTTTGTCATTTCTTATTCTAGCATTTATTGGTTTTTTGTCTTACATTCTATCTCTTTACCTAGACTTATAATGAGTCTATCGTGTGTATATTCAGACTCTATGTTTTGATTTAAGTAAGAAAAAAATAATAGAGAAAATATTTTTTCTCATATCCTCTGTCTTCCTTTTTCCATCTCAATTCTTTTTTATAATAATATAATATGAAACATTGTTTTCATTGATATTTGTTTCCAAAGTGTGTGAATGAAATTGTGGAACCCTAGTTTTGTTTTATTGGCATTTGGGTCTTGAAAAAGAAATGAATATTTATTTTTGTTGGTAGTGAAAAATGTATCAGTTGGAAAAATAAAGAACGAGGTACTTTGTGTGTATTATTTTAAATGCTTTTTCACTTTTGATACTTGGTAATTCATTATTAGGATTCTTGCCTTTCCTTCCTACAGATTTGGTTGGTATGGCTACCCTCTCTGATATTTTGTACAAAGACATCGAAATCGGTATGAGATGTTTGGATGACCTTTTTGGTTCTGATTATAGAATTGATTGTGATGCCTCTGATAGATTGGATTCAAGAATGATAGTTTTTTCTCATGTGATTGTGAAGATGTCTTCCAACAAATCTTGAACGAAGTAAAGTTGTTTAAATGATCTTGGTATCTAAGAACAAGGACTATAATCGTGTATTAGAAGCTTAATGTGAATTATTTCCTTTAGATGTTTTAAAAGGTAACTTTATTTTTATTGTAGTTGACATACATGTTCTTTTTCCCATTTATCACACACAAAAGAGCTAGCAGTGTTAATGCGTCTTAGAACAGATGATTGAAGTTTCTTTTTTCCTATAGAGAAGATAAAGTATCTGAATACTTCTTCCTTCTGAACTTAATGCATTTTAATTTACCATTCTTCTTTTGTCTGTCTCCTCTCCTTTGCTTAACAGATGAAAGAAATGATATTTGAAGACAATCATTCATGTGCTGATTTCTTAAAAGAAAGACACTGACACTTCAGAATGGGGGTTGTGCATGTTAATGATAGTGAGAGCAAACTCATAGAATTTAAAGAGAACTCTGTAATGTTGGAGAATGGAAATCAAATATAGAAGTAACGTTTACCTGATTAGAATTTTTTTTACCACACAAGAGCATGTTATACTACCAAGTATGAACATTGAAACACAAGCTGGTATAGAATATGCCATGTTATGCTATATGGCATGAAAGAAAGATGGTGTAAATAAATGTGATGTGATGATATAATGTAAAATCCCGGAGAAGGCTTCTTAGAGAATAGTCATGACAAATGCACTGCTTCAATCAAAGCAAATCCAGTAGCCACAGTGAAGTCTTTCATGGTGAATCAAATACTCCCTTGAATGCTACAATGATGCTTCAGCCAGCTACATATCTTGAGGTGAAAATTGTGAAGAAAAAATTGAATCCATTTCAATAGGAATTCCATTCCAACACTCAGCATAGGTTTCCTAAAGTTGTCTTCTTATTGTTAGAATTTATAAAAATATCCAATATTAACTTCGATCATATGATAACATTGTAATACACACATCATATCAAGTCACTGCCAATCTTAAAATATTTAGTCTCTATTCTCTGTTTTCCCTCCATCTATACCTAACACTCCATAATTTCAATAGTGTGCCAATTGTATTACAGATTTAAGGGATAAAGTTGTAATGTATATGATATTGTTAATGGTTTTGGAGCAGATGGGATGGTTATCACAATAAAACCGTTGAGCATGCAGCCAAATAGCATGAATTCTTGAGCTCTCAGTGAACATTTGCTGTTGATTTCTCCGCAGTTTCAAAGAAGACAGAAAAAATCTGTGATGGTGGTGTTCAATTTCTTTGTAAAACAACTACCTGCATGTTGATGGTTCATATAAGCTGTCTAGGTAGCTGTCCTCAGATTGATGCAGAAAGGTACTTTTTATGCCCATATTATTCATATTCTCAAGTTAATTTCCTCAGAATATATTGAAGCTAAAAAAAAGGCTTCTTTGTCCAGAAAGAAACTAAATTTCTTCATTTTAAGGGTATAGGGCATCAAAACACGTAATGTAACTTTTTAAAGTTTGTAGAAAAGAGCAGAGTCTTTGAATAAAGAGTAATAAGAGGTATGTTCCTAACGAAAACAATGGAAATGCTCAATTACTACCAGTGGTTGAAGACAATAAAGAATATGATGTAGGTGAGCATGGAAAACATTCACTCAAGCCCTTACTTCATGAGCCTATTCATCATTTCATGCAGATAAAAGAAAAATGTAAATAATGGGATAGTAGAAGTGTTAGGTGGAGAAGAAAGGAGTGAAATGCTAAACTTCAATCTCAACAAGCAGAGGAGTTGAAGAAAACCAAGTGCCATCTGAACATGTAGATGGCCATGATAACTTTTCTAGTCAAAAAGCAAATGTTCTTCCTGTTTATCAAAGCCATAGAGAATATATATAGAAAGAAACACTAGAAGAACAATATACTGTTTTTCAAATAGATGATCCTGTTTGTGAACCCGATACTGAGCAGGAAGAAAATTGAAATTATTGATTCATTTATTATTTATTTCCTAAAGATGAGCTTGCTTCATATTTTGTTGGTTTAGTTATATAATTGTTATGAGAATTACCATTTAAGGACTGGCATTGACATGGATATTTGTTTTGATTTGCAACAGACCCCAAGCTATCTCTCAGCCTGGACAAAATGCAATTTCTTGGACACCTTTTAGAAGTGATGTGATGTGACTTTAGAAGTAGCTAACTGCATTATGTTTCTATGTAAACATTGTTTAACAAAATTGGATTTCCATAGCTTCCATAATTCTTCATTTTTAGTTTTATATGCTCTAGTTTTCAACTGTTCTAATGTTTGCTAGATTTCACTCAGTAAGAGGTAGAGCAGGACTTTGATTTTGGTGACCCAAAATTTCCTATGAAGCAAAATTTGATATTTGGTTCTCGTGTTTGAGAAGGATGATATGCAGACATCAGAATTGACAAGCAAGGACTTCATCTTGGTAATTGTTTTATACTGGTCTGCCGTTACTCATTCTTATCCAACTTCCAGCGGTTGTAAGTTGTATGAGTTATATTATATATACGCAGATCCCAGCTTCAGTGTGTGCACTTATTCAATTTCTACACAGTTCAAAGATCTTGGTGAAACCCAAAATATATCTTGCAGTCTCTTGCTAACAGGGATTTCATTTTTCTCTCCTTTTGTCAAATATTTTAGATTCTTAAAACATATTTTTCAAGACTTCCTGCAGTTCCTATTCAGATATTGCTAGAAAGGATATGTCATATGCCTATTTATCTTCACTGATATATTAATTAAGGCTTAAAATATGGCATGTGCTTTGAACATGCAGTCTTTGAGTATGCCAGCTGTTCTCTTTTGCCATAAGGATAACAAACAATGTCATGATGTTATATTTAAAGCATATAAACATTATCATCTATCATTCACATGAGTATTTCTAGAATTGGTATGGTTATCAGTCATCACCATGTTATCATTCGGTATGATATGTGGACATTTTGGGGGCATGAGTGGTAATTCATGATGGCATGCACATAGATAGCAAGCATGGGATAAAGGTGAGCAAAGTCTCGAGAATCAGGCTGTGTATGGCAGGACAACATGTGAAATGAAGTTCGTGAAATGCAAATTGTTGAGGTGGATCTTATTTAAAATCCTTCTCCTCAAGGACAAATTCAACACTATTATATAGTTTATAGAAATAGAATCCAAAGATGAGTGTCAGAGTTCATTCAAGACAATCACTGTATGAGTTGGAAAAAGTCATGCAAAATATTCTAGTCGCCACCTCCACACATTCAATACCCTTTTTTTCTCTCTTTCAGTCTCTTGTATCGGTGTCATCACTATCTTCAACCTATATAAATATATATAAAATAAGGTTATTGTGGTCTCAAATAGGAGCTTTGTTGTGTAACAATCATGACAACTGGGTAGGTACGGACCTACCAAACCCTTGGACGTAATAGCATTGTCATTTTATAGTTCAAGGACATTCTCCTGCGCAAGGCATTGTCAACGTCGATGTGTACTACTATGACTCCAAATCCTCTTCTATATATATATATACTTGATCCCACAAACCATTCAATTCAAGATCCTTGGGAAATTAAGCTTCAGATATTTTCACAAATAATCATCCTAAAAATAAGTACATTTTTATCTCTTTGTCTTAATTAAGCGATGTATTCAATGAATCATCCTTGGTCCACCTAGCTCCAGATAAAGTTGGATCCGTGATAGCCAAAAAAAGAAGAAAAAAAGGGACAAACAAAATAAAATGGCCAATCAATGAAAGACAATGTTTAAGGGCTTATCAGGTATGACATTAAATTATCATGCATGGACTCTCAAGTATCATCAGAAGGGTTGACACAAAGTTCAACGGGTTTAGTGGACTCTCAACTCTATCTTGCATGGGTTATCAAGTTGATCATAACCCTCCATTGCATCAAAGTAGAGGTTTACCAAGGATTTCAGCATTCCCCTTGTAGAGTTTTATTTATCTTTCGTTTTCTAAAAGAACAGAAAAGGTGTCATGTTTGTGTAGTAAACAAAGTTATAATTGCTACCACCACGTTACGACCATGCATGCCTACATACATACACATCAATCTGTGGTGGCAGTGCTAAGGCTGTAAGAGAGAGACACAAAAACCTAAAAGATTATCAGTAAGTGTAAAAAAAGAAAGAAAAAGGGATTTTGAAACAATCACTGAGTGCACAGTCAATAACGGTCACATGGGTTTTGCTACTTCTCCAAACGTGAAGACATTTATAGCAACCTACACTCCTTGCTCCTACATATCCCGCGCCTTGCATGCAGTTCCAAGTATCACCCAGCAGTGATACTCAAAGGACCACTTTCCAGTGATCTAAGTTCAACTATCACTATATCAACCATGGATACTTGCAAGAAGTCCCCCCTGAAGCCATGGAAGAAAGGACCAACTAGGGGGAAAGGTGGTCCCCAGAATGCCTCTTGCGAGTACCGAGGTGTTAGGCAGAGAACTTGGGGCAAATGGGTTGCTGAGATAAGAGAGCCAAAGAAGAGAACCAGACTCTGGCTTGGTTCTTTTGCCACAGCTGAAGAAGCTGCCATGGCTTATGATGAGGCTGCAAGGAGACTCTATGGACCAGATGCATACCTTAATCTTCCCCACCTGCTGCCCAGGTCTACCTCACCTATTACACCAGGAAAGTTCAAATGGTTCCCTTCCAAGAACTTCATTTCCATGTTCCCTTCCTGTGGATTACTCAATGTAAATGCTCAACCTAGTGTTCATTTAATCCATCAGAGGCTACAAGAGCTTAAGCAAAATACAGTTGAGAGGCAATCCCCAAATAGCACATTCAATGATCCAGAGGCAGAAATTCAGAATGTAGACGCCACGAATGATGGAGAAAGTCCTCCAAAAGACTCTCAAACATCATCATCAGAGGTTCTAGGAGATCTTCAAGAGAAACCCCAGATAGACCTCCATGAGTTTCTTCAACAGCTAGGAATACTTAAAGAAGAAAGACAGTCAAACAGAACTGATAGCACAGAAAGTTCAACAGTGCCTGAAGCTGTGTTGAGAGATGACAATGATGAATTGGGAGTGTTTTCTGACACGAGTCTTAACTGGGAGGCATTGATTGAGATGCATGGAATAGCAGGTATTGAGGAATTAGAGTCCACCCAGCTTGAAGCATATGGCCCAAATGATGACCTTACTTTCTCAACTTCCATTTGGAACTTCTAGTCCTGTTTATGTATGCAGAATTTCAATCTGCTGGCAGCATGCAAGAGTAGGAAAGTTGTATCATTCTGCAAGTAGCAATGTAATTTGACTTACTATTACCACTTTAGGGAATTGTTAACTTCTAGCTTTATTTTGTAACCTTCACCCTTTGCATGTTCAGGCAAAAGAGTGATGCATCGTAGGTATAAAAATGACCCAATTCCCATGTACTCACTCACGGATTAATAGGGATGTACAAAAACCTTCAAAATAAAGAGAAAAAAAGTTGCAATCAAAAAAAAAAAAGAGAAGAAAAGTTTTCCTTTTTTAGTTTTGTTTTATTTTTTGAGCCCCTTTATTTTCTAGGCCAGTGTATGATAAGTATTTTAAAGTATTAAATTACACTACGTAGAAGAATACTCCGATTGAATTAATTGTATAATGCAAAAGTCATTTTTCTAAATTTTCAAAAATACATTCTCAAAAACATAATTTAAAAATACATTATGAAGAGTTAAATCTAAAAGTGCATTCCCGAAAAACTTAATCCAAAATTCATTCAAGGAAACTGTATCTAATTTATTATAACATAAACATTACATACTTTTGGAAAACTCAATGCAAAGTATTTTTCCTTATTATATCCGTAAACTCTGTCTAGATTCCTTCATCCCGAACCTTCAATGTAATTTTTAAACTTTCATATTGCTTGATTTAGCAGTGTATTTCTGAATTGACAAATTTGATTCTATGTATCTTCTTTTGGAGTGTCCCACGATTAATCCGAAAATAAAAAAAGTACCTCCTGATGGAAGACGGTAACTCTTAATGAAAGAAACCGTCGACGACGACTCACACAGGCATAGGCATCTTATATGTGAAGAGAAACACATATAAGAAAGAATATGGCTTAACATTATATTCGTTTTTTCACCTACAGCATGCGGGCGGAGAAAGCTGGAGCCCTTTATTGGATGGATTAGCAATACAAACTAATTTGTTAACCTACTCGAGAGTACATAAAAAAACATGTATATAAATGGTATGGGAGGATTCTGCTAAAATATATTGTATTTTCATGCAGCAGAAAAGGTCCAATCTATAGAAACTTAGCTTTATGTGAGGAATCTGAGAAAAATTGATTAGAAGAAATTTCCCAAAAAATAGCACTATTACCCCTGCTTGCCCACGCTGCCCAGATTTTAAATAATTCCTGTTAATCAAAATATTGACCTCGCAAAACAAACTACTTGTCTCACCCCTCACCCCACCCGCTAAAATAAGAAGGCCATGTCTCATTCATATAATATAATACAACAATAATAATAAAAATAAAAATAATAGTAATAATAATAATAACAATAATCTAGTTATTATTGGGTTTAGTAAAAAGACCAAATTCGATTGATATCCTATTTTGATGTCTTCTAATATATGGTCTACTTCCACAATCTTCTTTGTGAGGCTAAAAGCCATGCGATTGATTCTTAACATTAAAGATAAATGGTTATAAGGATAGACGAGGCTCAAACCTATATCTGCATAATAATTCTAAAAGAAATAATACCAATTCTTAACAAAAAAGAGTTATAACATTACTCGACACAAAGATATTTTTTTTCTTCTAGATGAAATGGTTCCTCAATATAAACTGTCAACGGCTTTCTATTCCAAATACATTAGCAAAGATTTGAGAAACCTTTACAAATCTACTAACATCACCAAAATCAGCACGGGTGCAACGATAGATGTCTTAATCTTGGGAGTCTAGTCTACTCATTCTGGTACTCAGATGCACTCAGATATTCACCATGCTCCTCAAAATATTCAATCAATCGCTTTAGAAATCCGTCACCACTGACTGTCTCTGTGTCACAGACAAGACAGCATTGCCTTCTAGACCGTGTCACAGCTACATTCATTCGCCGGCGATCACTTAGAAAGCCAACCTGAAATATATATTTCAAGTTTTTCTTATTCTTCATTGCATGCTACGTAAAACCTATATGAAGAAAATGAAACTAACAGACTTGTTAGAAATACCTCTTTTTTGGAATTTGATCGAACCATTGATATAATAATGGCTTCCTTCTCCCTTCCTTGGAAACCATCAACTGTTGAGATTTCAACATCCTTCAACCGGTCCTCCTTGTTTTTCAACATCTTGAGTAAAACAACCTGCCATATTAGGAAGAACACTATCATATTTCATCCTCGTAAAACTACTAGAATATGAAGCCTGTTGCAGAACATTTATAGCAAAGGTTCACATCGAAGGATTTGACTCCTTTAAAACGAGAAGGTGAACTTTAGAGAATAAAGCACACCGAGTCACAATTGTTGATTAGAAAATCAATGTTTGAGAATTGTGATATAATCAAATATATTAAAAAGAATTACAATCTCAACCATTCATTTTCTAATAAACGGTTATTATTGTAAAGTGTATTCCTCAATTTAGAAGACCCAAATTCCACATAGAACAAGTTCATACCTGGGCAGCATATGGGGTAATTATTCCTATATCAGAAGGAAGCACCCCACTTTGCACTAGTCTCTTTGCATGAGCCACAGTAACTTCAGCTTCACCTTCATTAAAGGTGCTATCTTCTTCATCTTTCTTTTCTTCCATATCACATCTGAATCTCATCAGTATAAGCAGTTTGATTACATTCTGTTTGAAAACTAACTCCTATGGATATCAAACAATCTACATTTGCTTCATACAAAATATGATGACTTCTTTCTCTTAAGCTTCCTCATAACAGCTTGGTCGAATGTGAAATTCTTGATTAGATAGAAGAAACCAGTATACTAATTACTGAATAATAGTTATCAAAACACAACCAACATAAACAAAATGATGGTATATAAATTTTCACAAGTGAAAGCCATGCCTTAATTCCAAATGTCCCTCCTAATCAAGCATTTATGAGAAGATAGAATTTCAACAAGGACATAATCCAGCATACCCAGCTGTGTCTACAAGAAGAAGGGTCGGTTCAGTTGAAGATGTCTGCTTCACACCCTCAAGATCATACAACGTATGTGCAGTAACACTTGGATGAGCCTTGATCTGTTAACACGTAATGTCATACAGAATGATCAAATGAAATGTTTACCCCTTCCCCTAACATAATATAATTTCAGTTCATGATTGATAAATTATGCTATGTAGTGGCATATAAAAGATAGCTTTAAACTGATGCAATAGGAAGACAGGCTTTAAAAAGTAGGAGCACCTTACTGTTGTAAAGCTCTTTAGAAGACCAATCCATGATAAGTTCATGCATACGGTACTGCACAGTAAGCATTGACGTGATTTCATCTCCATACATTTCTGCAAGTCGTTCAAAGAGTGTTCTTCCTAAGCCTTTCTTCTCAGCTTCAACACTTTGAATGGTTGGAGGAAGTTGAAGATGGTCCCCTGAAAGTATACATCTTGAACCCTAAAACAATGAACTCTTCATTTAATTCATTAGAATAAAAAAATCATTTAATGATCAGAAAGCTACATATTTTAATACAGAATAATCAAACCCAGGTGTAGTATCAAGCTTTTAGTTTGACCAGTCCAGAGCAACTTCTCTTTTGTAAAAGACAGTACATTTTGGTATTCAACTACCCTTTAAAACTTTGAAATCAGTTCAATTTGATATTTGAGTCAGGTCTTTTACACACCTTGCAGTATGGAGTCCAGAACACAAGGACATTGTAGGAGAAATGACGGATACTGTTAGAAAACACTATTTCTCTAATCATCATCAAAATCAGCTCAGGATCAGTAGCAGTACTTGTGCAACAAAAAATTAAAATGTTTTTAGTTTTCAAATTCTGGTTTTGGGAGATTTTATTGTCAAAAAATTAACCAACCATGTTTTATTTTAAATATATCTGTTATGGAATATCACTTCTCTCTATTTTAAATAATATGAAGTTTTCAAAAAAGCAATAAAAGATGGCATGTGTATGTAATGAGAATAAAAAAGAAGTTGGAAATCTAATGGGCTAGTGTCATGAATAACATTGAATGTGTGGGTATTCTTTTAACACTACCTTCAGCAGAGGTATCCAGCATGCTATCTCAAGTGCTTGAGCAGCTTCATCAATAATCACCAAATCAAATGAAGTGCTGTCTAGTTTCTTAGAGAAAGCCCCAATCAAAGTAGTTAATATTACATCTGCACTTTTAAGTACATCTGTTACAGCAAGCTGCTGCCTTTTACGTTCTTCTTTGGATAGAGTCCTAAGTTCCTTTTGTATGTCCTTTCTTGTATTTCTGTCCTTGGTTTTCAGGAGCTTTCCATTCAATGCCTGAAAAAATAGGCTATATCATGTAAAAAGTAGTATTGCTTAATCATATTTATATCTAATTAAGCTAACATGAAGTTAATGCTCAAATCAATGATATCATTAGAAGTGTCAGTCCCAGAATCATCAGCTGGATGAATTAACAATGCTGGCAAATGGTAATAAAATCACAATGAAAATTAAAATGCAGATCTGTAACTTTTGTTCTAAAACTCACCTTCATTTCTTTCCGAATGTCATTTGCAAGACCACTATTATCTCCTCGTAGTACCTAATATCAGAGAAATTCAATATGGAAGGGGTGAAAACAATGACATAAAACATTGTATTTGAAGAATGCCAAAGGATACTGCTGATTAACATAATCCATCATTAATTATTTAATTATTAAAACTAGAAACCATAAGAGGGGGAATAACAGAATATCTGAGCAATTTATCTGTCCAGAATCTTTGGGTAAAAAAATTTCTTCTCATTTTAAAGGCCTGTGTAGTGAGGAATGTAATGTTCTTAGGCATTGTGATTTGGTTGAAGGGAATTTGGCATTTGTCAATAGAATACAATGACAGAATTTTAACCAGCTTTCCCCCTTCTCATCTTTGTGAGACAGAGTAGTTTTCATGGTAATTGATCCATGATTTTTAATGGCGGTTTCCTACCATGGATCTCCAGAGAGAATGCAGAGCTCTTTTCATACAACACTGACAAAAATTTGGACATTTTACTGATGCTATTGTGGAATGATAATGAAAAATATGGATAAAATAACTAAGGAAGATATCAAATGTTAGTGTTTAGCTAAGTTGTCAAAATGTACCTGAGCATCCAGCGCACTGTCCAGTACTTGAGGCAATAAACGTGCAGGATGACCCAGTCTCACCAGCTTAACTCTAGCAGAAACATCAGAGATCATGAATGTTTATCAAGTATCAACACATCATTTTACACAATTGCTGAAACCAAACCATGCAGAAAGAGCACACTCTCACCACAGAATGGGGAATAAGAACAAAATAAATAAGAACAGAAGCACACACAAAATGTATCCAAACTATAAACTTTACAAGACATTATTACTTTCTCAAGGGGGAGAATTTTGCAGAGCATATTTTTTTCTTCTTTTAAAATTACTGGTTCTGTGGCCAAATGTTCCACAATAGGAGACATGTTTATCTATATTGTCAGATATTGTTAAAGTTACTATCACTAGTCACATCGCTCCAATCCAAGTAAAAGCACTTAATGGAGTCAGCTATTTCAGGGCCAAAGAGATAATAAGATAATTATACCTATGTGGAACTAGCCGCTCTACAATGTTGTCAACAGCAATATTTGAGGCTGCACAAGCAAGAATCTTAGATCCACGTTTTACTTCCTGTAATATAATTTCTACAACTGTTGTAGTTTTTCCAGTTCCAGGTGGTCCATGCAGCAAGAACACATTCTTTGATGATAGAGCTTTCGAAACTGCTTCTTTCTTTCAGATAAAAACAGAAATACATAACAGATATATTCTGCACTGATTAATTGATATCCTAAATAACAACAAGAAAAGCCTTATACCACTAGGTGAGGTTATTGATATACTAAAATCAATAAATAAAGACCCACAACAAAGCTAAGCCACTTGAATTATAATAGAGCATGTCCTATAAATCTGCAATATTCCAGCTTATTTATATGGTGGTAATCAATAATATTCATGTAACTTCAGGTCAATATTGTGATGAGGTTCTTTTAGCTATGATTAGACAACAAATAGAACCCTAAAGTTGTATTCTTATAATTCATGTGATCTTTCTCGTAGGATTTAAGGCAATCCAGTTAAGACCTTAAGATAATAAGAAAATTAAAATCTTCAAAAGAGTTCTAAAATGAAAAAATAATAATTATAAAATATTTTTTTAGAGAATCATGACTTTCGAATGCCTGAAGAAAAAATATCTAAAAGTGATTAATGAAATGCAAAAATAATTATTATAAAATATTTTTGTAGAGAATCATGTTAAAATGCCTGAAGTAAAAATACCTAAAATTGTTAAGCGCTCAAGTGATTAATGAAGTAAATATCTGTAATGTAGGCATTCAACACTTTCTGAATGTTATTAAAAATAGTGTTCCTAATTTCCTAAATTCGACAAAAGTTTTGCTATTAGCCTAAATCACAATTCTTATATCCCATAAACTAAAGGACCTATTGACAGCAATAGGCATAAAATAGTGTAACTAACACAGAAATATGTTTGTTGTGCCCAAAAAGTTATAGAAATATCCATGTTAATTATAAAGGAAGAAACAGCTTAGATGAAATGATACATTGAATGAATCGTCTACCTAAAGTATAGAACTATTTTGTAAGGATTATAAGAAATGAAAAACAAAGTGACCGGGCAAGAAATTAGGTTACACACCTGAGACTGATCCAGATTTCTATTATAGGGAGTGAAGGATATATCCTTCTTGGACACTGTTGGTGGCCTCTCCCCAAACAAGACAGGAATCAGATCAGAGGCAGGACCCCTGTGCACTCCTTTACTCAACTGTATCAGCGCGTCTTTCATCCTGCGATATGTCACCTACATGAGCAATAAATATCTGCAGGACGTAAAAACCTAGGAACCAGAAATTGATAAAAAAAAGGGTAAAATATATTTTGCCTACCGATAAAATTATGGAAATATTAAGTCCTCCAAAAATATTTGTATTATGTTTTCCCTTTTAAAATTTAAACATCATTTTTTGGTCCCTCTAAAAGTTAAACATGTTTTTTAGGTCCTTGTTAGTAATAATGATAGATGAAATGGTTTTAACATAGTATAATTATGCATCTAACCAAATCACTTTTAATTGTAAAATTCACCACTTAAAGCTGTTATCATATCAGTATTCGGTTTATGGTCCTCCTACCAAGGACCTAAAAAAATGTTTAAATTTTAATGAGACAAAAATAATACAAATTTTTCTGGGAAAAGTATTTAATACATTTGAAATTTTTTACAGAGATACAAAACGCATTTTACTCAAAAGAAGATAAAGATGCAGAGAAACATGTTAACATTGCATAAAAAAACAGCTAACTTAGCAAAGGGAGAGCAACAGTTGCATATTAGGGTCCTCTCAGAGCATTTCAGTATTTTATGAAAATCTCAAATTATCTTCAAGTAAAATTCATGGAATCTCACAGTAGTCATTGAATTATATATAATCGAACTGCATACCTCATTTGCTACTTTTTCCAGCCTTAGGGGACTGTTCAAACCATCTTCCGGTATATCATCAAAAGCAACAGTTATTGACGAGTCCTGTTGGTAATTGTATCAAAACAGAGTATTATCCAAAGGTGGGACCATCTTAACCAACATCGTGTGCATTTTTTTCTTTTCACTAATTGAATCAATTGGATACCTTTAATCTGTAAACAACACCTTGTCCAAGAGCAGGAGAACCTAAATCAGCCTTGTTGAGTTTTAAAACAACAACATCATGAGTACCAAACTGCAAAAAAGAAAACCACATTAACTCCTTCCTGATCGTAATACAATATAAATTGAAAAAAAAAACAATCCTATATGATACAAGATGTTTCGGGCAAGTAACTTATACTGAAAAAAAAAAGGAGGGATAGAAATGCATAAAACACAATAAAAGTAGGCTCGTTCACACAAGAAAATACTAAAAAGAACGAATTTAAATTTGAGTAAACCAGCATATCCATTTTATAGTGAACAGATAATAGAAAGGAAACATTTACCTTATGTGCAGGAAGAACATCTCCTTTGGTAGACTGGAACTCGATCAGAGACTTCCCCATAAGCCCTGTCTATTTTCGGAATAAACAAGGGAACACAACACATGAATATCTTATGAATAGAAGCTTCAATACACTTACTACTTAAACACACATGAAAACAAGAAAAATCAATTGTAAACTTAGCTAGCTCCATTTCCTCAGTACTCTTGAAATCTCAACCGAAATGAAACAAGATAAACATAATAAAATCACACTTCCTCAAGTATATTTTCGAAATCCAAGAAATTAGACTGAGTTCAAAAGAAATGAGGAATTATAGAGATGAAGTGGAAGAAGAGGTAACCTGGACATCGATGCACTTCAAGTTGAGGATTGTGGAACCCCTCTTTTGAGCAGTGTCCAAATTCCTGGCCGCGCCGGTAGCAATTGAGCTTGAAATCTCAGCATCCTAAGCCAAAGATAAAATAATTTGAAAGTTATGATCGGGTTTCATGGTTGTAATCAGAAAACATTAAGCAATTGGTATGATAATAGAATAGAATAGTGGGAACCTTTTCCAAATCAAGAAGAGGAGCGGTAACAGAGATGAATTGCTGCAAAGAGAGAGGCTTCTTAGTCCCCGCCGTTGCCATTCTCACTCTCACTCTCACTCACGCCGCTGCACCCAAACGTCACGGTAATGCGGTTAGCATTCGCAACATTTGCTAATATCTTATATTAGGTGGAATATTTGGGAAAAAAAATTCAAATACTATCATATATTTAATATGAAAATAAATTATTTTAAACAAAAAGTTATTTTCCTTTATTTTAATTTGGCTTTGATTTTTATTAATTTTCTTTTTACTAAATTAAATCAGAAGAGTTTTTCTCTATTAGAAACTCCAAATTAAATACCCACTCTAATAATAACTATTCAAAGTTTCGAGGCAACTCAAGTGGGAGAATCAATTGCTTCTGCTTGCAACTAACAAAGATCTTACTACATTTTTTTGGTATACCTTTTATATAAAATTTTCTACATATATAAAACTATCAAATAATATGTTATAAAAGAGTAAAATAGATCTTAAAATTTATTTTAAAAACTTATTACATTATTAAAACAGGATTGAATATTTTTTTTATAAATAATTTCAAACAAGAAAAAATAGATTAAGTTATTTCAAAGCTAAAATTAGCTTATACATAAATTAATTTTAGTTTATATACAAATTAACTTGTAAAATTACAAATTAATTTTAACTTGTACGAAAACCTTATTTTTTTCTTTCTTAATTTATAGAAAAAAAAACTTATTCAAGTCTTTCATAAGAACATTCACAATAGAAGTTTCACAAGTTATTTTAAATAGTAAATTAAATGATGTCGTAATGGACACGTGAGACTTATGGAAGGTATACGAGGAGTTTAGTGCACATCATAAATGGAAATGTGTTACTTGAACTTATTTGCTTCATTTTGTGGAATGCAAGATATTTGTAGACATGAAATGACATTCAGCATGCCAACTCATGGATATTAGTTGCATTCTCCCATTTGCATGAGAAACTTGTAGGTGGTAACTTTGCACAAACAAAATAGTTGACACAATACGCCACACTTTTACATGTTAATAATTTAATCATTTAATATTTGTTTTAAATTATGTAGCAAATACTGTTGTTTTGATTCATTGGTCAATGATTGATATTGTAACAAGCGTGGATATACAAAAATTTTCTCAAGATCGGTTTAAGGGATTTTAATCCCACTTATGCTAAGGATTATCTACATGCTACATATATGTGGTAGGTTAAGCAATTAATAAGCTTGAAGCAATGAGGCTCTAGCTTGATGGTTTAACCTATTATACAATCAATTGGAGGTCATACGAGGAGCATCACACTACAAGACTATTTGAATGGATCTTTATGCTCTTTAGGTACGTCCATCAAGGAACTTGTAAACATCTTCAATTGTGAGAACATGTGTTCCACCAATATAGGTACTTGCAAATCATCCTTTGACTCTCAACTATGTTGGGAGGGAAGCAACCACCCAGTTGAATAACAAGAGACTACACTTTGCTAACCACTTAGCTATGAACCTCATGGAAATTATACATTTTGTTATTACACATGGGGTGGTATCAATCTGTATCTCATCCAAATGTCAAAGAAAAATTGCACCAACATGATACTTCATTATCGCTGTCGTTATAGTCCGAATATCCAAGAGACACAACAATCATCATAGCATGAACATCATTTTGTGGTAAGTTACTACTTATAAAAAAATTTAGTTGTATTGAATTTATTTATAACACATTATTTTAGGGTATTTGTAAACGCTTTGCGGTCACATTTAAGAGGGTGATTGTTTGAGGTCAGATAACTAAAGGAAGTCCTACATGAGAAGGAACTCAGATTGCACTATAGTTAGTCTGCAAAGTGAAATAGGAGGGAGCAATCTACACTAAAAGGCCACATGTTGTACTGTGGAAGGCATCATAGCCTGACTAGCTAGATTTATTTCATTTGTAACAATGTAGTTACTCTCAAAATAATGTAATTATTTAGTTATTTTCGAGATATTTATTTATATAGTCAATTATTTTGTACCATAACTACAATAAATAATATAGTTAAACAAAAAAATGTAATTGTTTACAATATATATTAGTATACTATCCGAGTTTGATATCAATTTCAATCATCTACAAGGATATAATCATGATGTTTGATCCTTAATAATTTTGAAAAAGTTTGCATCCAACCAATTCATGTAAAGTTGAGTAGACCAAAAAACATCTACAATTGGTATGTGACAATCATTTTTCAATTTGATATGCATAACGTTCAAAGACATCGAAATAAGTAATGTCTTCAATACAATAAAAAGGCTAATAAAGTAAATAATACATGAAATATGTCTAAGACAAATTATGCGATGTAAACTAACCTATGTATGAGGTTTACTTTTTAATGAAAATATTTTCATACTTACATCAATGACGAAGACTTGGGGGAAGACATTCACTTTCTTAAAAAACTCTTTTAAGTATTTAAAGAGTTCAAATAAAGTTGTTTTCTCGTACTTGATAACAACACAAAAACCACAGGGAAAGTTAACCTTACGAATGTCACACCAACAATCTTAAATAAAGACAACTTATATTTACTGGTTTTGTATAAATTGTACATCAACAAAATAATGTTACACGCATTCAGTAATTTCACTGAATCAGAATGTGTCCAAAAACCATTTGTTACAACTCTCAAGGTCTTATCAAACTTATTTCAGTGAATATAAATGTCACATTCTAACAATATTTGTTAGAATTGTAGGCCTAAAACAAGAGGTGAGGGTGAATTGTTTTTAAACGTTTTTCATAAACTTTGAAGGTATGGGAAAGCCAATGAAGAATCAAAACCAAAGGAATGAAAATGATCAAGTTACAAAATTGTTTTAGTTGATTTCCAAAAAATCAACGGTTGTTTATGCGATTCAACCGGTTGGTTGTTTTAATCAGCAGTTTATAAAAACAACTTAAAACAAATATAATTGAGATTAGGGAAAGAGAGAATCACACAAACAGATTTATACTAATTCACTCTTACACCAAGAGCTACATCCAAACCCTAGAAACCACTGGTATTCCACTATGTAATCAACCACAGATTACAACCACACACACACACCAAAGAAGTGATCTTGAATCCCTCAAGAACACACACTTCCTTTGGCAATACAACACACCACATATCAGAACAACCTCTGACTTTGTGAAACACAATTCTTTACAGAAGAACAAATCAAGAGAGAATAAGAAAAGATCACACCTGATACAGATTGAATTACAAAAGATTACACAACAGTCTTATTCCACTCTTAGATAAGTTCAATCAAAGCTTGATGTAAATCTTGGAGAAAACTGATTTCAAAATATTAATCTCATATCCTTACTACCAGGAGCGTAAAACGAACTATTTAAACTCCAAAAGGCAAATAAAAACATTTAATGAAGGAGTCAAATTAGTTTTGAATCAATTAAAACAAATTTACCAAGAACTACTCAAACTACTCAGAACTCACACACACAAGCTACATCCAGCCTTCAAGCAATCCATAGAGATTTGGAGACATCAAAGCTTTTGTTCAACAATCTCCCCCTATTTGATGAAGACAAATCCCTGGTTTGTTTGCATTGTTCTGTTTGAATTTGATGGTACCTGCAAAACAACTAAAATATGCAATACCATAGAGTAATCATATCCAGATCCCCTTGCACCACTAAACTAGTTTTCACTATGTGATATTCACAAAGAAAATCGGCAAAATCAGTGTGAAAAACCAATGTAAGTATGAAAAATCAGAGTTTCTGCAGCAGCTTTAAACCAGCGTACAAACAGCATAAAACCTACATACAAAAAGACATACAAACCAAAATATTATCCCCCTATTTGTCTTCACAAATAGAATAATAGGAGGGATAAAAACATTTATACCATAAAACAGCATAGCAAATTGTTCAGCTTAAACATGGCAAATTAAATGATTCAAACATTAAAAGACTTCAATCATCCTTGCCATATTGTAGCTCAAAAAGATGATTTTGGACAGCTTCAATCTGTTCATCAAGATTCTGAAAACGTGCCACACAGAATTCATGATGACTCCTTTGCTCATCAGCAAAATTGTCCATCCTTCTCAACATCAACCTTTCAAATGGAGACATGAAAGTGATGCGTTCTCCAGCAATTGGACCAGCATCTTCATCACCAACTTGAAATCCAACAGCTACATCACCATCATTAACAACAAGATCAGCCTGCTCTTTTCCACCATCTTCAGCATTAGCTCCACTTGATGATCCAGCATGACCCATATTTCAGTCCAGTGATGGCGAACCAAACATCATGGGTAATCTCCAGCTCAACCCCTTTCTGATGTGTGTAGAGATTGTCACCAACAACTTAAAGATTGGTGTAGAATACCCTTACAAGATCTGGATAAATGTTTCCAGACATTTCTAGAAACCTTTTCGGTTGTTGTTCCTTCAGAAGATCTCTCACTTCAAATAGCTTTTGCTCTTTCAACCAGTTGAATGAAATGAGCTTAGGATTCTTGATGATCTTCGTACTTATTTCATGTAAGTACCTTTCAATTTTGTCATTTTCACTAGAAAACCAGCTTTGAAGTTGCCCACCCCTTTTCACAGCACGGGTTTTCATTCTTTTGGAGGAGGGAGGTGTGGATTCCATGGAGAAAGAAGAAATTTGTTGAAGCAAGAAGAATTGTGCAGTATATTTGAGATGAAACTAGAGAATTGAGCAATGGGTTCATTTTGTGAAGAAAAACAATTGCATAAAGCACTGTTATAGAAACATTAAAATCAAATACGAATTTTGGTTTTTAGTGGGTTACTTTTCTCAAAGAAAAGAATTTGTTCAGCGGTACACAGATCCATGTCACCCACCAACAGAAATCACATGGTCAGCGTAAGTAGATTTGACTAACCATAAAGATTTTTAATTTCAAGATATGGAATATATTCCCTTTTTGACTACCATGATACACAATCAAACAATATTCAAAGTTGTGATAAATGCAATTTTGATCCATAACAACTCTTAGAAAGAATCAGTAACAGAGTTAATGCACAAAGACATAAAACAACTTTTAATACAATGTTGTCAGGGGAAAATAATCGGTTGTTTTGAGAAATCAATTAGTTGTTTTTCTATGACAGCAATTTTAACTTTTCACAAATCAAGAATTATTGGCAAAGAACAACCATAAAAAAAATACTTACACAATCTTTGAATAGATGAGTGACTTCGCATTTAAAGACATCAAATGAGATCATTCATAATAAAAGTGAAGGAAAACATCATTTAACAAAAAGTTAACTCTTATTCTTTAGGCAAAGTTGTTAGAAAGTATGACTTTACACTAGAGGGGGGTGAATGGTTTAAAGAGGATTTTCGCAAACTTTTAAGTCTAGAATGAAATTACTTCGAGAAAAACTTGATTAAGAAATCAGTTTGCCAAAACACAAAGCAAATTAGCACAACACCAGAAAAAAATCGGTTGTTTTGTAGAAACAATCGGTTGTTTATACCAATTCACAAATACAAACTGAAATTAAAGAGTTTAAGGGATAGAGAGATTGAATACAGAGGTTTATACTGGTTCACTCTTAACCAAGAGCTACATCCAGTCTTCCCAGAAACCACTGGGAATCCACTAAGCAATCAACCCTAGATTACTTACAACACCACCAAAGAAGTGACATTGATCCCCTCAAGACACACA
>Ga0123342_1003555_pt1 | contig 24878 bp, 9 predicted proteins | sample Turbeawhitnodule_FD_89960 | JGI IMG/M metagenome (GOLD analysis project Ga0123342, IMG submission 89960) | Root nodule microbial communities of legume samples collected from Mexico - Turtle bean Mexico white nodule | ecosystem: Host-associated > Plants > Roots > Nodule | place: Mexico: Nepantla... | reverse complement strand
ATGAAAAACGATGATGGACTAATAGGGTTAAATTCATTTGAGTAGGTATGATTGTATCAGGAGCTGCTGCAATTCTGCAGTTATTTTGAATGAAAGAGGACACGTCTTTTAATTTATGCATGGCTTCTTAATTCTTACTATTTGCTTATTAATTTAAGTTTAAAAGGAATGTATTTGGATTTTATTGCAATTAAAACAAATGATAAAAAAGAAAGAGACAAAAATTTAAAGAGATTAAATAAGAAAAATAAAATAACCGTAAGAGATAAAGATAGAAATATCTAAAATAAACAAAAAGATAACAAGATAGATATAAACAAATAAAATTAATTTTATTTTTAAGATTAAGAGACGAAGATGAAGTAAAGATAAAGAAATAAAAATAAAGAGATAAAACTCCACAAATTTTATGTGAAGTGAAATTTTATTTATTATAGTGGAGAAGTGAGTGATCTCTTCGGTATATAATTACAAAAAATCATCTAAATATGCAAATTATATTATTAACAAACTTGATTATTTAAATTCTAATTAATTTTTCAAGTAATTAAACTTAAGTTACTTTATTTTAATTCCAATTTTGTATAAATATATTCAAATAATCAACTTTATATATCAAGATTCAATATGTTTAATTAAAATTATTTTTTTTAGCATTAACTACAATTAAGTCTTTTCTTCAACTTTTAGATTTAAAACTAAAACAACATGAAATATTTTAAGAGTTTTGTTTTTATTACATCGAACCTTAACCATAAGAAAACTTAGTTATTTATGACTATTATAAAAAAACAAATTTAATATACAAATATTGATCCGTTTTTTAGTCATTATTTGAGAGATTTGATTTTTTACCCCAAACATTAATTAATCTATATTTTATTTATAACAAAAAACTTTATTAAGGGGGTGAACTTTAAGTTGACATCTCTCATCTAAGAAAAGCTTTACTTAAACAAAGTGATTAAATATTTATCATGTGATTCCTTAACTTAATTCAACTTACATATATATCTTCAAATCAACTATTCTCTTTTTCTTATACTCGAATAAACACCAAATTTAACATGTGGGACTTTTTTTTTTTATCTAGTTTTAATTAACTAAACTGAAACATTCTAAAACATATAGAAATATTATAATTGTTAAAATATTAAAATAATTCCCTAAAATGTCATATATATTAGACAATTAAGTATACGACATTCGTTTAATAATACTTGTTATAATAACAATATTATTACACTATAACAAAATTATTAAATAATAATTAAATTTTAAATAAAAAAATAATTAATCACTAAATTAGTTAGTATTTTAAAGACTAATAATAACTAAATTTTAAATAAAAAAATAATTAATCACTAAATTAGTTAGTATTTTAAAGACTAAAAAAAAAATCTAAAGTGATTTATATTATTAATTAAAATTTATAAATAATTTCTTAATTTAAATTAACATGGTTTTGAACTACTAATATTTTAAATTTTAAATTAATTTCTAAAGATCAATAGAGACTAATTTAAAATATAAAATAGTAAGTAATTAAAATTTTGGTAATTAATAATTAAATATTAATTTAAAAACTATATTTATAAATTTTATTAATAATAAAAATAATTTTAAATACAAATAACTTCTTTAGTTTATAAAATTATCTCTAATTTAATTAAATAATAATTAATTATTTTAATTTTTAAAATAGTTTTTATTGAATAATTTTGTTGTAGTGTTAATTAGATTAAGGCTTTTTCAGAAATTGTACTACTAGTGGTTTATTTGATTGACCTTTCACTGAGATTAATGCTTTTTGAGAAATTGTACTACTAGTAGTCATATGATAGTGGCGAAGAATTTTTCAATGTAACATTTTTATTATTATTATTATCTCTAAGTATTCGTTCTTATTTGTAGTTAACAGAACCAATTGATGCATACAACAAAACATATATAGTGATTATATTTTACGCTCTAGTAATTACTCATGAAAATATTTAAAAAACTATCTGAAAATTCTTTAAAATTTAAAACTATATTCTAAATTATACTTAAAATATCGTTTTAATATGTATATATTAAAATTATTTATACCTTTTATTTTATCTACTTTGTGTCAAAAACCAATGCTATGTATTTTCAAATTTACTTTAGAATTTATTAAGAAAATTGTTTGTAATTATGAATTGTCTTAACTACCATTCCAAAATTAACTTGGATGACTAATTAAACAAACCTGTACACATAACATCTCTAAAATGTGTCGATATGTATATAAATGTAAGTTATTTTTACTTATTAATACAATTTAAAATAAATAAAAAGATTAGATTGAAAAAGGTGTGATTAAAATAATTAAGTATTAAGTAATATGAAATAGAGTTACTGAGTTGTAGAAAGAGAAATGGGTATGGTATTGAGAAGAAGATAGATTTGTTTTGAGGCACGCGCATTTTGGAGTAGTAGGGATCTTCGAATTCCAAATATGGCTCCTTCAGAAGAATCAGTAGTAGCAGGTGACCCTCTATGTGTTACTCTTTCTATTATAACAATAACAATTACAAAAACTCATTACGCTTTTCTTCATCTTCTTCTTTCTCCTTCTTTCCCAAACGCGCGCCGCACCACCCAAATACCCTAACTCTCATACCTTCATTCCACCAACACCCAAATTCCTCAACGTCACACACCGAACGCCGCGGAACGGAACGCAACCCCGTTCTCCAACAAACCTTTTTTCGCCTCTCAACTCTCTCCCATGCCCAAGTGTTTGCGCTAACTACAGCGTCGCAAATATTTCGCGCCATCGTTGAGGTTTTCACCCAATTCGCCCCTGTTTCTTCTCGATTTCACTGAATCCCTGTCTCCAGTGTGTTTATTTTGCCTTAATTACGTGCTTAGGTTTCCAATTTTTGTTCTTTGTATGCTTCGTATCCGTCAATTTTATCTGTGAATGTTGTGCACGACTTCCCACTGCCCCTAATTTGTTAGTCTGTTGGAAACGGTGTTAAAGGTACACAATCTTAATTAAAATTCGACTTTTGAGTTTATTTCACTGTTTTCGTGTTTGTTATATTCGTGGGTAGTGGGAAAAAGGTTGCGGTTAGGTTAAATTGGAAATAATGTGGTTTGGTTTTTGAGGATGATCAATGCGATTGTTGATGGTTTTTTTGTGACTCAGTTGCTGCGGAAGTGGTTTTGGTTTGTGAGGGTTTTCCCTCGGGAGTGGTAGGAAGTGAAACAGGCGGAACCTCTGCTGTTGTCTAATAAAAGAGTTTTAATGGAAGATTTGGGAGGTACCCGGTTTGATGGCCTCAGTAATGCTGTGAGGAGGAAGAGGAGTCAGACTTCACGCAGGCCGCGACCTGATTCCCAGCCTGTTTCTGATGGTCAAGAACTGTCTCCCTTGTCCTCAACGCCGTCAGAGGATGCTGGCAAGATCTCTAGTGATGAGAATGTTGGCTACGATGCAAATTCCAAGAGAAAGGAGTTCAATCTCAATCATTGTGTCTCTCAAACTTCATCGGCTACAGGAGCTGAAGACGACAAATCCCATAAAAAGAGTAAAAAGGACGGTGGGTTCCAAGCATTTTATAATAATGAACCTGGACGAAGTGGTTTGCATAATAAACGCTGTAGTGAAGGTGTTCTTGCTCCGGCAAATTGGAGAGGTTCCAGCAAAGCTAAGGATAGCTTGGATTTAGAGTCCAGAAATGCAGATTTGTATGGTGGAAGGAATCCTGAGAGTGTGAATTTGGCACAGTTTGGTGGCCCTCAAGATGGATTGGGAAATGAGAACCGGGTTAAAAAGGTTAAACTCAAGGTTGGCGGGGTGACACATACTATTCAAGCTAATTCAGCAGCCAATAGTGCTTCAGGAAGTGGATCAACAATGAAGAGCTCTCGCTCATCGGATGCATCCAGACCACGCCAAAAACAACAGGTATTTATATTCTGGACGTAACTGTAGCTTTTATCAGAAGTTATTGTGTCATCTTACACTTGAACATTTGTAGCTTGTAATTTGATAGGGATATAAAACCATTTTAATGCTTCCATCTAAAAGCTTAGAAGTTAGGAGAATCGGTCCTCGACTCTTTATCTGAGCCTCTAGGTAACTAGTTACGAATTTGATCTTTGTTCTAATACTTCTTGAATTAAATTTCAATTAAAGATAAAATGGACGTATACCTTGTCAATGTGTCGGGCCAAAAGAGTTTTTTCCTGAAGGAGAGCGCTAGATATAGAATCATTTAAATGCTTCCACCCAAAAGCTTAGTTTTTCCTAGATACCCTGCATGGGATTTGGTTTGAAGATATTTGCCTTTTTTATAATGAATTATTAATAGGTGAGAAGTCTCTATAAAGTGTTATTTCACTATATTATTGAGGCATATCTTATCTGACCTGTCTAGGAGTGGGAAGTTAGACAGTAATGGCTTATTAGATATTGCTTTTATGGAAGAATGGATGTGTTTTTATTTCTTATATATAATTATAATATTTTCTCATTTCTTTTATAGAATCTGCTTTTATTTCTCTCATCAATCGGTTTTATTACAGAGTAATTCAGATGATAATAATTCTCCTTCTGACAAGAGGAGTGGTCTACAAGGTGTTCCTTGGAAGGATTTCTCAAGAGGTGGTTTTGGTCTTGGGAAAGAGGAATCATTGATGGGGAAGATTTCTGGAAAGAACTCATCTAGTAAGCTGGGAGACAAGTCTGAACCAGTTCGGAAGAGTAAGCGAGTACCAAAGAGACGAGTACTTGATGGGGAATTTGGTGACGATGATGAGGATGATGAGATTCGGTACTTGGAAAAACTGAAAACATCAAAAGTTTCGGCAGTCTATAGAGATGAAGAAGAATTAAGCAAAAAACATCGAAAGCTCTCTAATATGGAAAATGCTGCCTCAACAAGGTCAGGTAAAGACAGTAAGAAAAAGTCTAGATCTGATAGAGTGTATGAGGACACCGATTATGAAGATGAAGAGGAGTCAGGGTCTGAAGGTGAGCTTGAGGATAAGAAAAAGAAAAAACAGAGGAAGGAGTCTGTTGATGTATTGATGGACGGTAACAAGAGGGAAATTACTCTTACAACTCGTCAACGGGCCCTTCAATCAAGCAAAGACGCCTCTGCATCGAGTGCTAGTTTAATTGAGTTTCCCAATGGATTACCACCTGCCCCTCCTAGAAGTGAGCATTTATCTGTACTGTACTTTTTAATCAATTTCATACTCAATTGTTAACCACGTTGCTTAACTACAGAGCAAAAGGAGAAGCTTTCAGAGGTAGACCAGCAAGTGAAGAAAGCTGAGGCTGCACAGAGGCGTAGAATGCAAGTTGAGAAGGCTGCCAGGGAATCTGAGGTTATTTTTTGTTCTCTCCAAATTACAGTTTTCCCCTCTCACTATGTTCGATTTTACACTAAAAGGCTTATCCATTTGAATTCATTTTGTAGGCTGAGGCTATCAGAAAAATACTTGGTCAAGATTCTAGTAGAAAAAAACGAGAAGAGAAAATAAAGAAGCGCCAGGAAGAAATGGCACAGGTATTTCAATTTTCTACAGACTTTCAATTTTTTTGTTACTTTCAGTTTTTATTAAATTATTCTTTGCAGGAAAAAGCAGCAAATGCAAGAATGCATGCGTCAAATACCATCAAATACACAATGGGCCCAACTGGAACAATTGTGACTTTTCCTGAGGAAATGGGGTTCCCTAGCTTATTTAACTCTAAACCTGTCAGGTATTAGCCAATGCGAATTTGAAGTATTGGATCTGTTAGGCCATCTTCCTGATAAGTTGTTCAGATGTGTTTGTCAAATGAAATGAATGAAAATTGATTTTAAAATACTGTTATCAAAGGGAAAACATTCGTGCATCTATCGAGCTTTGCTTAATGCGGCTTTGTCATACTGTCTTCCTGAAACTCTTTAAAAATGCTCGGCAAATAAAATTGGGGGGTAAATTGATATTAAAAATTTGTGCTGTTTATCAATAAAGAAATCTGAGCAAGTACATTTGGCTTTAGCTGTTTCCCCATTACAGCAAATGCTGGTCAGATATTTGAAACTAGGGCTGTTTGTTTGCTAAACACATCAAGACTTTTCTTTTCTGCTAATTCTATCACTGTATGTATTGTTTCAGTTATCCTCCACCTCGCGAGAAGTGTGCTGGACCATCTTGTTCCAATCCTTACAAGTATCGGGATTCAAAATCAAAACTTCCTCTTTGCAGTCTCCAATGCTACAAGTCTGTCCAGGAGAAGGTGGTGGCTGAAACTACCTGTTGATGTTGTGAATGACCTCTAACACTTCCTTCTGCCAGTTACCTGGCACCATCGATGTTTTTTTATCTTTCACAGAGGCTTTGCTTTTGGCTAAGCAACTGTGCGTTGAGAGCGTTTGTAGAGAGAGAGAGCTCATATTGTGGTTTATGCATTTGCTTTATTATACTTTATTTTTAATGCTGATATATGAGGCTTTAAGCAATGGTATCCAGTTAATTGGGAATGGATACATGTATAGCATGGACACACCTTTCCTGTTTATTACCCTGACTTCTTTTAGTAGCAATACTAGATGAGTCATTTTTCCCAGTAAATTCCCATTGGGAAAATTAAAAGAACATAATATCACTTTCCATGTGTGCATGATCACTCCTTTTAAAACATGTTTGGTTAAAAAGATAAAGAAATGAGTAAAACAAGGTGATAAATAGTATACATAGTGGTTTCATTATTTTTTTTTCTTTTTTATTTACCAGACATTTATATTAATTCTATCTTTCACTTCATCCATCACACTACATTAATTCTATTCCCCTTGTATTTCTGCTTTTCATCCTCTTCTGTGGTGACCAAACAAACTCAATCTATCCTTTATCTTCACCCATTATACTATATTAACATTTTTCATCCTCACCTATTTGATTAAAAAAGCTCAGACTCCTGATTGAGTGCTCTTATCATATTGTACATTACTCATTTTCTCAATCATATTCCTTTAAAATTTTGATCGTGTAACAGTTTTGTAAGATGATATTATCTTACTAATACAGATTCACAGTCGTACAAGTTTTTTGCGCCCTATTGCTCTTTTGTGACTGTTTCTTCATGTACTTTTATGTTTTTTTGTCACCCATGAAAATTTTTATCTTTTTCGTGTTACTCTCATGGATTACATAATTTAAAAATTCATATCAAATTTGAAAATAACTTATGGATTATATAATTTAAAATATTTTTTTAAAATGATATTTTATATCATATAATTTGAAAATCTGGATTTTAAATAACTTTTAAAATTTGGACATTTTAAAAAAACTTTCAAATCATATAATTTGAAAACTAATTTAGACTTTTGAATATGTAATTCATAAACTAATTATGAATTTAGAAAAAGATTTCGAACAAAAGGGTGACATTTTTTTTTCTTTCCAACAAGTTTCTGAATTAAACAAGTAAATGTAGAAAATTAATAGTTTCATTTCCTTATTTCCTCTCATATTTCTCCAGAATCAAGTACAATGTAAATAAAATATTATATTATAATATAATTATTATCAATTATTTTTTTAGGAAAACAACTAGTTATAATACTCGCTATTATCAAGTAGTTTTTATATTTAATATTTGTATTTTTTATATATATTTATTCTGTTTGATCAAATTATTTAAGTATTTTTATTTCTTAGGACTAAAGTAAATATCGATTTTTACTCTATCTCTATTTTCGTTCAATTTTATTTTTTAAATTTATTTTTTAATACATAGTAAATGTTAAGATTTTCACACTGCCGTTTGAGATGACTTATAAGTTAATTACTATAAAAGTGAATAAACTTATTAAAGTAAACAATGTATGTGTTAACAGGGTAAAACACATTGAAAATTGGGTCAAATTGAAAAGTTTAATATTATGCAAAATGTTGACCTAAGATTTGAATCTCCACAGGAGATATAGATACATTTAATATTTGATATTATCTTGAACATGATTCTCAAGTAAGTAAGAAGAACTATGGGAAGCAAAACAAAAGAAAGCAAAAATTTACTTAATCAGAAATTATTTTGCATAATAAATTAATTAACTTTCATAATTTTTATTTTAAAAGTCATATAAATCATGATTTTTAATTGGTGAGAGTATTTTAGAAGAAAAAAAAATATCCGTAAAAATTAGTCAATTTATTAAAATATCCGTAACACCTTTACCATTTAATTTGTATACATTATCAATGTTAGAAAACTTAAACAGTGAACTAAAACACAAATTATTGATAAGAGTTTTAATATGTAAATCAACAAATAGTGTACAATAGTTTGTGATTAATAATTAAAAATCTGAATTTTCGTTTTACTCACCCTAGTTAATAAAAGAGATATAGAATGAAATGTCTCTGAAGGGTTGATGAAGGCGTTTATAACTCAAGTTTTGAGCCAAATTAGCTTCCATGTCTATCCATTTTAAAATAAATTGGAAACCCATTTAGGTAGAAATGAGTGAGATATTAAGTGAAACAAGTATTATTTATTTTTAAAAAAAATGGATTGAAGATATTATTTTGATATCTTATGTCAATTTGCTTACGATTTATTAATATTCGGTGCTTGCCTCAAATAGCCTAATATTATTATTACCGGGTAAGTATTTATACATAAATTATTTTCTAATTATCTCTATATCCCCATATCTTTTAGTTTTATAAAGAGAATTTTTACTTTAGTATCAGTTAAATTTTATGATATTTTCAATAAACAATAATTAAACTATTCCATTTATTTTATAAAAAGTCTTTCTTTTTTATTTTTATTTAAATTTTGTTTGATGAAATGTTTTAAATAAAATGAAAAGTGAGTATTGTTTATTAAAATATAAGAGAGATGATTATTTTAAAATATAATAGTTAAAATAGATATAGAAATAGGAATTAGGAATTTTGAATTTCATTGTTGAAGTAGAATCTGTAACTAACTTTTTGTGTTAATAGTTCTTCATACAGTAGAAGCTCTCTGCCTCATACTTCTTCACACTCATCTCGTTTTTCTGCTAACTTTTCTTTTCCATTTTTACCAGAGGCAGGTTTGGGTTAGGGTTTATCAAATAAAAAATTTACTCGCACTTTCGTAATGATACCTTCAATTCTTTGCGCATAAATTTCTAGAATCTTCTCTACGGTCGTTGTTATTTCTTTGTTTGTCTGTCATCATTTGCAGGATATTGATAGGAAATAGAAAGAGTACCAAAAACTCTGCCGCGAAGGCTGTGCATGCCCATGAATTTATGGCGCCTGAGAAGAGTTCGCGCCGGAGAATTTGGTCTATTAGGTATTTTGGGCACGAATTAAATAATTTTTTTCTGTAAGCATTTATAAGAAAAAAGCGTGTAGGAATAAGAAAGTGAATTAAATAGAGATTAAAATAAACTGATGCAGTTAACTTTTGTAGGGTGCAAAGTTGAGTTTAACATGTGGGAGTAATGCAATGCATTTTACCTTATCATTTTCTTCTAGTGTAAGTGCTTACGGAAAATTTTATCAGTAAGGTCTTATTTTCTCTTGTTATCTGTTTATGCTTTTACCTGATTTTTTTTTCTAATTCATATACGTATATAAGTATACATTCATATACAAGTATGTATATGTATATATATGATTATTGTCTGTGTCTTAGAAGGGATGATTTGCAAGTCTCGTCTTCGCCGTAATTATTTCCCTGCATATGCACAAGGGCAGTGACCACCAAGCGGTTCCAGAGTGTTATTGGTCAGTCAGACTTTTCTATATATAGGCCCTTTTCTCGCCCAAGGTTGAGTGTTCAGCTCCTGTTTAGTTTTTGTCCTTCAACTACAGACCATATGGTTTGGTATTCAGAGAATAATAAGCTGTGGGGGAGGGAGCCGTTTATGGTGATATGGCTAAAATCATATTTGCTCTGCTTCTTTACTTGGATGCCTGTGATTCTACCCAGGTCTAATATTCATATTTAGTTTTTAAAAACTCGTGTCTTATAAAGTGTTTACCAAAAAAATCTGATAATGTAGCACCCTTAACTATGACATTCAAATTCAGTACTTATATTTTGGTTTCCCTCATTTTAATATGATTTTTACCCTGTGTCTGCATTAATCGTTTTTTAAGACTTAATCAACTAGAACTGGTAATTAGTTTACTGTATTAAATGTATTGTTTTATTTTAAGAACTTATGTGCTTCACTTTTCCTTTTTGTTAGGCATTACAATATTTGGCACAATGAGGTATAGACGACCTGATGTGTTCACTGTTTACGTTGGACTAGAAGCTAGGTACTGTTTAGGTATTTTTCTTGACAAGATCACCTAATTCTCCATAGTTTCCCCCAGTAGAAACTTAGTCATTCCTTGTTCTTAATGCGTGGCAGAATAACTTACAATGTTACCACCCTTCCTCAATGCTCACTGTATTTGTGGCTTGATATTAGAAAGGAAGTCATCTCTTGTACAACATACGGTAGTCACTATTCCATTCCCTGGGATAATGTTGTTCACATGTAATGGTTTTGAAATTCCTCATTAGATTATCATTGATATTGCAGCAACCAAGCTTTTTCTTAGTGGTGGCGGGTAGATCAAATATAATATTTTATTATGAATCATTGACCTCTAAATCTTTCTTACTCTAGTGATAGACCTATCTTCTATCTGGCCTACTCCTTACTACAGTTTCTGTACGACTTTTCCAAGCACTCCCAAATCATCTAAGGTCAGTTTTTCTACTTTTCCACAATAAATATGACAGGAACTTGGGAATTATGGGGTTTCTAAGTCCTAGAATGTGATGCTCATCGAATTGTGTAAGTACTTGGTTCTTTCCCCTCAGTAATTAACTTTTTGAGGGTAGGTTCCCCAAGTGCTGAAAACTTGGGAATTGGTTTAGTGTTGGTCCTCAGCAGGGACTTGATACTCTGCTGAGATGCTTTCGGGACATCTTATCTGGGAAGTAGAAAGTCCAAGAAAGGAAAATATTTTTTAATCATAATAATAACATATTATATTATAATATAATGGATTGTGGTTAGGTTATATAGTAAATCTAAATATAATTGATTATGCAGCAAATGTACCAAATTGGTCCCTAGCTTAGAGAGAAAATTCTTGTTGGATATTCCAGTTAACTTCTAGAGTTTTGAACTCCAAATGACTTGTCTCTGGAAGATTTATTCTCGATGTGGCAGTTCATTTTTATTTACAAGTTACAACCGGAGGTTTCTTCCTGTTCTAGTATGACATGCTAAAATGTCGAGTAATGGATTGCATTGCTGGTTGCATCTTGCTCTTAATTATTTTAATTGAAAGATGAAAAACTTGGGGGTCTGTTCAATAGTATAGTTTGATTCAGTTTTTTCATTTTCACCTACCAAAAATCAACCAAATCAGTTCCTGAAAAGTTATGCAATCTAATCTTTCAGTGATCAGAGGAAGTAATCCAATCCAGTATCAAATTAGTTTTTTATATGGAAATTTAATTATATCAGTAAAAGAAACACTAACATTGTTTTTCTTTTCTGTTTATTACAACTATCATATCTTGATTTCACTAGGATTTTGGTTGGATTGAATTCCAATCTGTTTTGAGTATCTTACAATTAAGCAGTAATACCACCCATGAGTTGACCGTAGGAGAGTAGCTTCTGAGTTACCTTGTTTTTTTGCTTTTAAAGTCAAGTAATTCTTATTAAATATAACTAATTGTATCTGGCACGATCATCATGCAAATGAAATGCTGTATCATAAGGCAAACCGCCAAAGTTTAGAAAAGATCAACCAGGATACAGAACTTTATTTTTTCATGACTGCAATAGAAGCTAAAGAACATGGACTCGGAGACGGTGTCATTATCAATCCTCCCAGCTCTCCAACCATTGCAGACTATTGCATAATGTTGAATAAGAATGATCTTTTAGGTTGCCCAGTCTAGTTTCAATTTTTCGTGAGAACATGCATCCATGTGGTAAAAGAGAAGACCCCCTTCCCTCCACTCTTATGGAGTGATTGGTATTGTGTTTGGTAAAGAAAAAGAATATAAGAAACGGGAAATTCTTATCTATGTTTGCTCTACTAAACATTTAAACACCTAATTTTATTTTCTAAACTTTTTTTCTCCCTCTCTACCATAATTAAGCATTTTTATTCTGTTGGCATTCATGTATCATGCAATATGATTTTCTCACTAGTGGAGACGAAATCAGGTGACTTCCAAACCACACTAGCCAAGTAACATCAGATTTTTATTTTTTTTTAAATATCACATTTTTATAATATACTTATTAAGTTTTAAGTTATACATAAATTTATGTATTTTTAATTAAGTTTTTATTAATTTTTTTGTTCTATTAGAAACTCCAAATTTTTATATTTTCAATTGAGTTCCCGTTCTTTATTTTTTTTCTCGTTAATTAGATAGTATGACTATTATTTTCTCTTATCATTTTGTTTACTTATCAATAAATAGATTTGAGATTTTATAAATCATTTTGTTTACTTATCAATAAATAAATTTGAGATTTTATAAATCATTTTGTTTACTTGTAAAAAAATGTGAGATTTTATAAATAAACAAGATGAGGGATAAGATAATAATTACATTAGTAAGTTAACAAAAAATTAAATGATAGATATTCAATTGAAAAAATAAAAAGTTGAATACTCAATAGAACAAAAAATATATAATAACGATTCAATATTAAAAATACTTAAATTTAAGATGGACTTAAAATTTAATTTAATCTTATTATTAATTAAAAGGTGCTAGAAATCACAAAAACGGTAGGAATCTTATAATTTTTTGTTTCTAATAAACTTTAACTAATAAAAAATTACCAGTCAAATGTGCTGTATATCAGGTTTCCACTTTATTTTTTAATTTTTACAGTTGTCCACGTTACTAGTGGTACTAGGGAATAAATAAATTTGAGGATAATATTAACAACTAATTGCTATCTAATTAAGGATTTGTATGAATAACCTTTTTAATACGTATTTTAAAAAAGAAAAATACATAATTAATTTTTTAATAAACAATAAGTTAATTTTAATCTATAGAAAAAATGTATATTCTATTATTATTTAAAAATTATGAACATAATTATTCAAAGAAATATTTTCTGAGTGAAGTTGTCTCACGTGTGTGATTGGGTGTATGTTTATCTATAAGTGGAATGTAACCGTGCACGTGTGTTTTATTGGATTCGTGCAGGTCTAGGATTTGGATTCCCTCGGTATTGGATAAACTCTCAGCCATTGCATTACCTCATACAGAGATTCGAAGATATGTAGGCGTTATCTACATCTTTTTTATAGTAATAAAAAATCAACTAACATAATTAAAAAAATAATTATCATTTAATAACTAATTCTATCCCTCTTTTATATGAAATAATAATAATAATTATTTACTTTAATCCAAATACAATATACAGTAATATATAATAGTACCGTAATAAAAATACTTATTTAAATTTTAAGGATAGGATAGTTGTAACAAGATAATGTATAAAAAAAGTTAACAGATATTTCTTTACTAATTGTTACATAAGATATAAGGCAACCGTCACCTTTTCTGTGCTTGTTCGTGTATTTGGATATTAAAGTTATGAGATAAGATAATCAAACAAGAGAAAACGATTAGGTTAGATTAGTTACGTATACACAATGTTTGATGCAGTAGTTATTCATAAACAAAACATAATCTTTAATGTAGTACTTTAGGGTTCAGCAATCAATCAAAAAAGGTAAATCATGAAACACACAGACACATAATTTACTGTTAGTGTAAAAATATGTTAACAGTGTAGTGAAATTAAATTAAATAACTTTAAAAATAAAATATAGAGTTAGGTGCATTAATAACTAGTTTAAAAATCAATATAATCACTAATCATCCCAAACTTTTAAATGATTGTTGTTTTAATAAATTCTCTTTTCTTTTTATTATATATATATATATATATATATATATTCTAATCAATAATAAGGTAAACGATAAATGAGAAAGGATTTCAACATTCATTAATAGAGAATTTGCAGTAACATAGATATTACAACTTAATGTTATAACTTATGTCTCTCTGAAACTACTGAATAAAATACATGAATAGTGTTTTTCGTTTTAAAAGAGAATAATCACTAGATGATTTCATAAAATAGGTCATATTTTAGTAGACGCTATGAGAATGAGATAATATAACAATGTCAAACGGTTTATGAAACTTAAAAAGACAAAATTTTATCGAATTATTTTTCACAAACAAAAGTACTAGAAAGAGAAAGAAAAAAAGAAAATAAAGTAATAAGTATATTTATTAAGAAAATAAATTAAATTTGTTATATTTAAAATAATAAATAAATAAATAAACTTAATTAATTAAAGTTACCAATACATTTGGTGTGAACAAATATTTTTTTTAAACATCAATTTTCTTTACCACTTATTTTTTCTCTATGCATATATGAGTAAAAGCTTAAACATATGGAAATCAATAAACAATCACTTATTTTTTTTTCTACTTTCTATATTACCGAATAAAGAGAATATTTTTTTCTTTTTTTTTTCTGCATGACTCACTAAACTCTTCATCATTCCTTTAACTCTACACTTCTTTCCCTTCATAATAATTATACATACTTTTTTATTATACACGGACTTGTATTTCACATCTACATACTACTGATACATACCTTTCATCATACCGTTTAATTAGAAGATTTAATATTAAAGTATATTTCATTTTTGATAATACGTTTTTTTAATTATGATCATTTTAAAAAACATTTGATTATAAAAACTGTTTTGCTGTTTTTAATCCTCGATTACCTATTAAAGTAAAATTTACGATAATAAAATAAATATCACATTCTCATAAAAAATACTTAAGCACATGAATCTTTTACATTTGCAATTATTAAAAAGATAACATTTTATTATTCCGATTAATTTATGAAGTAGTAATTCTATTATAATTTAAAATATATTTTGAGATTATGATTATTGTTATATATATATATATATATATATATGTGTGTGTGTCTCATATTTTAGTTATACCTTGATTTACAAAATTTCAAATTGTACACACAAATCTTTTTTATTTAATATATATATTTTCTTTAAAAATATTACATTTTTGTTTTAGAATAAATATATGAATTGACAAGGTAAATATTTTTACACTATTATTCAATAAAAAAATACCACTTATGATAACTTTGTTAATTCTTATAATAATAATTTTTAAAATAATAACTTTTTATTAACTGAGAGTGTAAGATTTGTTACATAGAAATTAAACTGTGTTATCCCTTGTTTGTTTAATCTTTAAAAAGTATATGTATTTGTAATTTGTATTGATGAACTAAAAATATATTTGCTTTTATTAATCGAAAAATACATCGTTTTCATTGAAACTCAAGTAAAAAAAAACATATATTTTTTAATGAATGTTGGTTTTTTTTTAGTGGACGGAGAGATATGTGAATATAATGAGTTCTGATATATGAACGAATTATATATCACTTTTAACCAAAAATTTAAGTAAATTTGTGAATTTTTTATATATTGTTATCTTACTGATCTTTATGATAAATTTACAGAGTGTGAGAACTCATGACTCCACATTTAAATTCTTAATTAATATTTTAATTTCTTCTGACACACATAATTTAAAAACATTTTTAAACAAAAAAGTGTAAATAATAATGTTTTTAGATAGTTATGACTTTTAGGTCTAACTTTTCTTTATACAGACTAAATCTAATCAAACAAACTATAACATAAAAAAACATAAAAACTGAAAGAGTAATGATATTTTGACACCTGCTCCATTTATCCCCACAACAAAATATTAATATTTATAATAAAAAATTAAAAATATAAAACAATATTTTTAATGAAAATATAGATAAAAGGCAAAATGTTTAAATAATTTTTAAAATTAAAAGAATTAAAATATTAATATTTAGTGGGGTGTAGGGTGGAGCAATAGTGTCAAAAAATCATTTTCCAAAATGAAAATAGGTTTTAATGAAGGCATTAACCAAAAATAGATAATTAATGAATTTCATCCCTAGATTTGTGGGTGAGTGAAAGCACACACACAAGATCAGATGAGAAGGAGCTTAATAAAAAAGGCATGGGAATTTGGCATTTTGTGCAATGGAAGTTTCACCTTTTGGAGGATATAAAGTTGAGTACAATACACCTTTTCCAACCATATTTCTCCATCCATCTTAGTACTGCCAAAAGGGTGTGCCACTCATAACTGTTCCACCAAATGAACCACTCAACATTCATCATACCAAAACACACAAATAAACAAATCAAAAGCATCTCACTACTTCCATCAAATGGGGGGCACCCAACAAAAAAAATAAACACCTTCTCACTTTCCATGCTACAAATGCCCCACTCCTCAACATCTAAATTCACCCAAGTTTCATTCACGTGGTTGCTTCATTAATTATATGCAACTTGCTTTTCTAAATTTTGCAGGAGCACCAGATAAACTAAAATAAATATATTACATGCACAAAGAATTGATATCCAATAAGAAAAATAAGATAGAATATAATTATTTTGTTGTACCTACTAGATGCATAGTATAAAAAAACTTAATAGAGAAATAACTATATAGCATTGATTGTGCCAAACCATTATTGTTTAACTACAGGAACTGATGGTTTTTGTCTAAACACTAACCCTGCTCGTGCCAAAGTGATGAACAATGCTTAGTTGTGAACCGCTATTCTTCAGTAACAGTAACAGTATGTGATGTGAATAAAGGATACAGAAGATAAGAAAAATTCTGAATTGAAAGAAGTGGATGAAATGGATATGTAACATGGGAGAAAACAATAGATACACTAGCGACCAAGCAAACACCAAAACAACACTTGAATCAAAAAGGGGCAACGGGAATCCTTTCATCGGAAAAAATGCTCCTCGTGAAGGGCAAGAAAGATGAAGACATGGGCAACTCCTCAAGCTCGTCGAAAAAATCAAGTTCTTCATTTTTGGAAGCAGACAAGTTCTTGACTTGTGCATAACAAAGGGGCTCTTCTTCCTCCTCCAAGAGGAGATCTATTCTTTCATGGCTTTTCTCCGTGTTTAGCTTGAAAGGGTCTTCTTGTTCCATTTCTATGTCTTGGGAGCATCGTATTGGAGATTGCAAGTAAAGAAATTTTTCTTCATCACTGGGCTTATTATTATTATTATCCCTTTGCTCTTCTTCTATATGTTCTGGATCTTCCTCCTTTGAGGTAGCTGAGAGGTCTTGGGTGGTTTCGGATTCGGATTCTTTTGGTTGCTGGGGTGAATTTGTGGTGGTGGTGGTGGTGGGGCATGGATGGTTATGCGCAGAGGTGTATGTGATGATGAGCGTTGAAGCATCTGTTCTGCATCTCTCTACTTGCTTTTTGGCTGAACAACCTTTGGATGTGCTGCACTTGTAATAGCCCCTGCATAATTGTGGCAAAACCAAACTTATAGATCTACCAAAAATTTAGCAGATAAACGTATTTAGCATTTTAATTACGAAATACAATTACCAGCCGAATTCAAAACCAATAACATTAGTTGATTCATGTCACTAAAGGTAAATTAGCTTGTTTTCAAAATAACTAGTGCGAAAGTAAAAAGAAAATAAACAGATTTGCATGCCTCTTGAGTCTCAGGGTTCGAAAATGTGAATCTAGTCATGTGGATATACCAACCAAGTTATTCAATTTGACCATAATGCAATGAAAGGTAACAAGAAACAAGAGCCAAAAGGTACAGCTACTAAATTGATCACTTCATTCATTCTTTTAAGAATTATAATCTTTATATGGGTGGGGAATCAGGAAGAAGGACAAGTAAAGACTGTATATGGGTCCATATGGATCAAGAAATCATTTTGTAGTAGAAAGAATAATGAACACCTTGGATATGGAGACCCTTTGATTGGTTTTTGTCCATATTTCCTCCAAGACCAAAAATCCGAAGGTAGCCCTTCATTCTTGAGCTTGCCAACATTCTCTCCAATCCTCACTGCCACAACTGTTTTCTCAACCATTTTCCTGTCACATGCAGGACTCAAGCATAAAACTTCCAAGCAGCACTTTACCAAAACTAGAAAAGAAAAATCTCTAATCTGCTTTTATTTTCTTAAGCAAGCATTTCACCTACCTTTTCTTTGATGTTTGAGTCTCTGATGATTTGAGCTCTGAAGATGGTTCTGACTCAGGTTGGGGGGAGGCATTAGCATCAGTGTCCATAGCTATGTATCTGTGTTGTTTTGGTGCAAACTTGGTGTGAGAAATGGAGGTTTTGAGAGGGAAGAAGATGAGTGATTAGAGAGAGAAAAAATAGTATAGTAGTAGGAAGAAGGACAGGTTAAGAGATAATGGCAAAGCCTGCAAGTTGCTTTCTCTCTTTCTTTTCACTCATTTAATATAAAGTTATGAAGAAGTTGCACATATGAGTAACAGCGCAGCCCCCAGCAACCCCACCTTCCAATATACTATTAATAAGCAGCCTTCAAATAAAGAGATATTTTTTAGGACAAAATTTCATCACTGCCACGTGGAATTCATTTCCTATGTCAAACCAAAAAAGAAATCCAATTCCTCAGGAACACATGCCATTCCCAACTTTCATTCGATCACATACTAAAACCATCTTCTGTTCTGTTACTGCTACACTACCATTCCAAACACTCACATTTACTTTAAGAAATATTCCATTTTACCCTTCTCGCCATTTTTCTCTTTAAAAGGATCAAAATAATAATTTCACCCTCCTTTTGCTTATACCAATATTCAACATTTTTTTTAATTACTCTCCAGTGGAGTACTATCTTATTAACGTTTTTTCTAAGCCTCTTCTTATCTTTATGTGTGAATATTGTGTGCATCAATCTACAATTTACTATTTTGTATAGTATTTGTTATGTAATTGTCATTTAGTTTTTTATAATGCAAGATATCTCTTTCATTAATAGTCAATTTTAAATTTTATTTTTTTATAATTTTATTTTAAAACATGGCTACGAATCAAAATATTATATGAGGAGTTTTTTTTGGTTAAGTCTATGGATGAGTCTATTGTTCGAAAATATAAAACAATATTTTATTCTGCTAATCGAATAACTTTTATTTCATTTAAACATAATCTTAAATTACTCAAGCATATTTTTAAATTATTCAGACATAAATAATAGCCAGCTAAAATGATAAACTTAATAATTTAACATAATCCTTCTTAAATGTTATGTTTGATATGAAAATACATTATACTATTTAGCCAAAATGAATAGTTAAAGGTTATGTACAAATAGTTGCTTAAAGATTAATATAGAAATACATAGCTATGGATTGTGATACCTTAATATATATAGTTATGTACAATGTTCATATTTAGTTCTATACTATAATCTCTGTACAGCCAATTGTATATAATCTCTAGATATCACTGTTTATAGTTATTTTTATCTATACTGATCTATATGCAACAAATTGTATGTAGCTTTAGCTTCTATTTAAAAAAAATAAAAATAAATATATATATATATATATTAATGTACCTGAGAAAATAAATCATTCTCTTTCAATTATATTTGTCTTTTGAAAAAAATGTAATATAGTTTAAACAAGATTTAAACTTTCTTTTTTTCCTTTAGTTTGGATGAGTGAATTGAACTTAAAAATATTGAATAAAATATTGTTTAATTTATTGTTTGAATAAACTCTTCTCGAATTAATTTATGTGATTATCGGAAGCGTGGTCTCTATTCATCTCTCTTTATTTTTTTATCTTTGACGGAATACCAATCAATATATTTCGAAGTTTTAAGAAAAAAAATAATTTATATGTTTTCAAAGGTCGTTACCATTTACTTTAGAATATATATCTATTTATACTATCTGAATTGGTTGCTCTACTGGGATGAACAGTTAATCTAAGTCCTGTAGACCCAAAGTCGTTTTAGTTATGATCCCATACTTTTTTTACACTTAATTAATGTTAATGAAAACAATAACCCTAAAAACTAGTTGATTGATTACACTAATCTCATATTTGAGTGATAGCAACAAGTCTTTGAAAAAAATTAGACATGTAATCGTGGTATGAAACAGTTAATTTTTTTTTTTTGAGAAATGAAAAAATTATTTATAAAAAAATACTTATAAAATATTTATGTTAGAGTGACAATCCATAATTTAAAAATAAAATAAAATATAGTCTTAGAAGGTAGAGAAACTCGTATAAAAATTGCTTTCTACAGTTTTTAAATGACAGTTTGAGTTTTTAGAAAAAGATTTTTGAAATCAAAATGAAACCTCTGTTAAAATACCATTCTGTTACTCTATTTGTATTAGAATATTATTCTGTTACTGCTGCTATTCTATTTTTCTGTTTTCTGTTTTTGGGCCCTTTGGACACTTACTAGTGCCTACATTTTTTTACCTTCTCTAAACACAATACACTGTACATTTTCAAAGATTGATTAATGAAACCCTCTTCCACTCATCTTTTCTCTCTTTCAAAGTTTCTCCTCGTTCTTTCTCCGAACTTCTCTGTATTTACAGTTATTGTTTTGACACTCTCTCTTTTACTGCAATTTTGACCATTTTCATGAACCTCTTTCTTGAAATTTATTGGAATTTTCAATTTAGCTGTAACAGTTTTTAATCAATATTTTTATTGATTTATTGAGTTTATAACATACCAGAGTTTCAAACAAAAGAAATGCCATGGCATCGAAGATTTCATATTTATATCATAATTCATAACGAATGAAAACATTACATTATCCACTAATGTATTAATATATTTAAAAAAAACTGATTTATTTCTAATAAAAAAATCAACATGAGGTAAATTTGTTAATTTTTATAATAGATATGGCGAAATAATACATAAACATAAATGAATATATTATAATTTTGATTATTTTTATATACAATAACAATCGTGATAAAAAAAACTTAAGATCTTATATATCCATTCCAACTTTCTACCTGTAGGTCGACCTTAACGAGTATAAATTTGATTCATTGTCACATTCTAATGTTTGATAATTTACTTTATCAATGATTTTTTTTAATTTCTATTGCTATTTCATGATCATATTATTATTTTAAATGTTTTTTTATTAAGGATATAAATATCTGTGTTTTAAAATGCTAACAACAATATAAAGAAATGGGGTTCCATTCTAGTATAGGGCTATATGCATAGTTTTGACACTTGGATTGGAACCTTGCTCCTCTTTCTCTCATTTTCCAAAGAGCCATTGGAATTTGGTGGAATATTTTGATTAGGTGGCCTAGCAACACTACTTGGAAAAGAGTGTCCAATTTATGTAGTGGGGTTTTAATAAACGATTAACCAAACCATAACCTCTTCACCTCTTCTCCCAAACAAGGAATAGACCGAGAAAGAAATAGGACACCACACGTACAAAATATACATTTTACATTCTAATAAATTAATATTTTAATTATTGTATCGAGACCTGATCTACCTAACCGAAACTAGAGAACCTTGGCCGAGACTTAAGACTTGGCTGAGAGGACGAGGTCGACGGCCGACCCATATTACCGCTAAAGCTCAAACCAATGTCAGTAAAGTTAATCTGTCATTAAGAATTAGGTAATACAACCCTAAGCGGTATCCACTCTGATAAACGGGCCCAACAAGGTAGGTCCATTAGAATAATATAAATAACACGCATCCCTGGGAGTAAGGTACGTCATTTATTACTGTTTACCAGCTACAACGCCATCACCCGCTTTACTAACTTGAGCGTCAAAGTGCCTTCGCAGGTACCCCACCATCTGGTGTTCACCCGAGACCGAGTACCCGAAGGAGAAGCAGAAGGACGAGAAGAATTCCAGTTCATCATCCAGCAACCTGACCGATCGAAGGAAGAAGAAGAAGATTTCAATAGTTTTTTAGGTCCCATCTCCCAAGTAGGAACAATTATTTTTAATTTAAAATATTATTATAATGGTTTATCAAATCTAAGTGTTTTACATTTTAGGTGTTAAAGAAATCTTTTTTCAAACAAATAATCCAGTCCAACAACCACTCTTCACCTTTCTTCATCTTTTGTACCAAATGCCCGATTCCTTTATCCGTGGAATTAGGAGCCAAACCAACGCGCAAAAAGATATAAAAAAGAAGAATTATGAAGTTTTTATATTGGTCTCCATCTATCAACGTTCAATCATAGTTTTTCACATTTATATATATACATATATATTTCCCAACAAGATTCTAGGACATTGTCATATAAAATGTCAACTGAACGAACAACAGACGTGGCAACCACCTTTTCCTTTTCCAGCAACTATAGTTGCTAAGTCACGTATATTAGAGACACACCTCAATGTTGAACTGATTCCTAGGTGGTGTTTGGTTTGTTGCAATGCAAACACTGGTCATGGTTGCTACGAGTAGTTTGCAGCAGAAAACCAAAGATCTCTTGAAGGGCATAACCCCAAAAGAGATCTTCTACATCTTCACCTTCACTATCCTCACCCTCCTCTTACCTCTCTCCTTTCTGCTACTAGCCAAATTCTCCGATGCACAATACTATCTCCAAACCCTCTCCTGGTACCATTCACCTCACCACTTTCCCTATGCTTTAACACTCGCCCTTCACATCAACCCTCTCATTCTCTACGTTCTCGTCTCCCTTTTTAGCATGGCTTCGTTCATCCACGTTTTGACGGGAAAAATCATCACTTTGAGAGACCCTTCATCACCATCTAGTACTGTTGTTCAACCTCGTCTCTACACTGCGTGGATTCTCCTTTGCACGTTCCAAGTTTGCGTTGGTTTGGGCATTGAGGGGAGTATTGAGGTGGGGTTATATGACTCCGATGAGTCCAGTTTTGGTGTTGAGAGAAGCTTTTTAAGCAGAGTGGTTTTCCTCGTGGGGTTGCACCAGACGACGCAGGTTTGGGCGAGGATGGTGGTGAGGCCTGTGGTGGATGACACGGTGTTTGGTGTTGAGAGGGAAGTTAGATTGGTGGAGAGGGCGGTGGTGGCGGCGAGCTTGGGTGGGTTGTGGTGGTGGAGGTTGAGGGAGGATGTGGAGAGTTTGGTGGTAATGGTTGAGGCGAAGAAAGAGCAATTGATGGATGTGAGAGTGAGTGAGTTTGTTGGGTGGTGGCTCTACAATCTTACTGTCACAATTGGGATGGTAAAGGTTATAAGGGGTCTTATAGAGATGGCCACAATTTTTCTGTGTAGAAGAAATGCAACAATCTCCAAGGTGGAACATTGTGAGATTGATGATAATTTGTAATTTTCTTTATAACAGATATTTGATGATTTACATACGGGACCTTATCAAGATTAAACATGTCTTAAAAGTTCACAGAATGTTTCTTTACATACTACTCCAGACTAACACTCAGAGCAACTCTTTCTATTCTATTTAAGAGCACAACTTTACTTTATCCACCTTCCCTTTTTGTTACGGGGAAATTTGATGCACGGTGTGCAATATAAAGTTGCATTTCTTAAAATAATTATGCAGGATAGAAAAAACTCTTCATGTAAACAACGTTGTATCTTCCTCCACCTCCATAGGTTCTTCTCACATCCTGATTGGCAGAAAAAATCATTTTATCTTTTAAAAAATACATTTTTTTTTTCTAATTACATCTCTCAGATTGTAGAATCCGTTTAGAAATACTCAGTTTCTACAATTCGAAATATTTTTTTCTTTAAAAAAAATATATTTTAATTGTAAAATAAATAAAAGATTCTCAATTGTAATATAAAAATAACTTTCAAATTTCATGTAGAAACTGGTTATATCTGGAAGTTACATTCAATTAAGAAATACTTTTCAGATTCTATAATCTATAATTTTTTCAGATCATTCATTACGAAATTAAGAAGTATGGAATGACACAAGAATGGTTAATTCTCTCTCTACCACCATACCAATTATGACCTACACCCAACATTAAAAACCCAACATTAAAAAAAAATATCTGTTTTATCCTTATTTTTCTGGATATTTATATCCGCAACACAAATAAGATAATTTTAGATATATAAATCCAAAACTGAGATGTATCTTCCGTCCGTAGCAGAGTAATATTTTCTGGATGCTAAAATCCAGAAGGTTTTTTTTTTTTTCTTTTCAGATACGAAAAGATGACAAGGACAATTTGGGATTTAAAAAGAAATGATGGATGCAGATCAAAATTGATCTGGTACAGGAAGAATTAGCCCACAAGAAGCTATGGAGGTAAAAAACACAGCCCATGTAGATAGAAGGAGAATTTGGTCCATCGCTGATGGGGCCCAGTGCTTGTATTTGAAACGGACAGCTTCTTCCTGCACCTCTATGATTTCTTCGGGCACCTCCATAAACTTTTAAAATACCAAAACTGCTCCCCAGTAAAAATATCATCATAATGTATAATAAAAATTACAACTTCCGGATCATACAATGCGGAACTTAATTGGATAAACCTACAGATTATGTAATCCAGAACTCTAACTAAAATACTACTAATACCGGATTACATAATTCGAAACTTATTAAACACTAAACTTTACCGGATTATATAATCTGGAATTGGTTGAAAACCTAACACCTACCACATTACATAATCCGGAACCTAACTAGAAACTCACCGGATTACATAATTCGGAACCTAACTTAAAATTCACCGGATTACTTAATCCGATAGCTATTTGTGCGAATGGTTACTGGATTATACTGTTTCTTCCGCTACATTTCACTTCAAAACTAAAACTAATGAAATTACTAACCTATAAATGCTGTAAATGAAGATGACAGTGGAAAATGAGAGCTTTGGAAGGAATTGAAGCT
>Ga0123342_1003553_pt1 | contig 24902 bp, 11 predicted proteins | sample Turbeawhitnodule_FD_89960 | JGI IMG/M metagenome (GOLD analysis project Ga0123342, IMG submission 89960) | Root nodule microbial communities of legume samples collected from Mexico - Turtle bean Mexico white nodule | ecosystem: Host-associated > Plants > Roots > Nodule | place: Mexico: Nepantla... | reverse complement strand
TTTGCAGGGTTCCTTTATTAGATGAGAGACTAGTTCTTCTTGGTTACTGTGCATTTTCAGGTGCAACTGCTTCTCATTTTTCTTAGGAGTTAGGAAAGTGAATGAGTAGTTATATATTGACACCTAAATAGTAGTGCCTACAACTCACTAGAAACTTGTTATTTCTCTCTATCTTTTTATCATGTATATCTATCACACTTGCATTTCTCTTTCTAGGTGTAGATTAGCATGTAAGTGTTCATTAATTACTTTTTAAAGCATAATATTCTTTAAAAAGAGAAATAAACGAGTACAATAGAAAAAAGGATAAATATCCTCTCCTCAAGGAAACACAAAAACGCAATAACCTGGAGAGAGAAGAGCACCATAAATTGGCTAAGTAGACTTTATCATATAACAAATTCTTTGGTTGTCTTTGGACATTTTTTTATATATTTCCCACAATATAAATGATAAAAAAAATGATTTCACCATCTCCGAAAGCCTCAGACATTCCCAATGCAAAAATACATTTTGAAATTACCAGAAAGAGTTGACACCAGAAATATGTAGCATACACCAATGTTTGACTATCATGCTTTTTGTATCAGTTGTTGGGTCTTATTTATGATTATGGCTTTTATTTGTTTTGCTTGTAACGTAAAGAAGCTCATCTCACTAAGAAATTACTATCAAGTATTAACAAATATTACAAACATGAGAAATTGACACATCAACGTTGCTGTATTGTTCTTCAGTTAAATTTTGTTTTGGCTAGCACTTGAGGTTGAGTAAATATATAATGTGTATACTTTATCCTATGACTATTTGTTTTACTTAAGGATTCTGTTTCTATGAACACAGTGACACTTTACTTGCACTTTGCCACATCAGTCATTCATGAAATTACCAATGCCCTGGGAATATACTGTTTCAGGTAAAATTACCAATCCTTATGTTAGTATGCATGTTGTAAAATTTGGCATTTGTTGTTCCCTTTAAATCATTTCCAGTTTATGAAGTCTAATTTATTTTTAGTTCGTGTAAAAAAGTTTTGTATGCTATTTTCATCGATCCTTGCTTTTATCAATACACCAACTTTTCTCAAGGATAATGGCCCTTGGCACTAACTCTTACCGTTTGTTCACTTGCAGGATAACTAGGAAGGAAGCTTAAATCTACCCAGGATTTCCTTTAGGTATGCCTTTACTAACTAGTTATTTTGGACATGTTCTATATTTTATAAATTTTCAATTTCAATCTATAAAGTACCACTTTTATTTCCTGTGTTTTGCTTAGTCATTATTTTTTTCTTTTCAGCTTGCAAGTCAAGCCAAATACTGGCTAGGCTTTGGTCAGTACTAATTTTGCTTTATTTGACAAATTTGAACTAACTCAGCTTGTAATTGTATATTGATTCATAGATAGACTAGGAGATCTATTTGTTGAGTGTTTCAATTCAAACGCTATAAATATTTATTTTAATTTTGAATGACTTAAAAAAAATCTGCATATTTTGTTTTATATATATTTGAATGTGGGTTTGACATGGTTATTTGAGAACATGAATAATAGAATTATAAGAAAATTGTTTACATTAAAAAAAAAGAAACTTACCAAACTGTACTGTCACTACTATAGATAATTCATTGGCAATTTTTCAACTGTAATTACAAATTAAGGAGTTAAGTTGCTTTATCAAGAGATAAAAGTGTTTTTATTAGCTACATTGTTGATTGTCTACAACTTCGATAGTGATCGATGATAAAGTAGGGTGCTTCTCTTTGGGCTTGATATTTAGTTACTCAATTTTTTTTACTTTTCTGGTTTTAGTTCTTGATAGAAGAAAAAAAAGTAACACATATTAGTTTTCTGAATTATTTCGATCCATTTTTGTAATGAGCAAAAAATTAGTTACAAATTATGTGATTTATTAAAAATGTTACAAATTTCTTAGAGATTTAAAAGAAAAACAGGGGAGATGCTATGGGTCAATCTTTGTTTCACATCTTGCAATGATAGAAAACATAATTAGAAAATGTTATTCTTTAAATATTGAAATATATATATATATATATATATATATATATATAAATAAATTGGGATTTCTCTAAATTTTGTAAAATAGAGCAACTTAGGCCAATTATCAAAGGACACAGGATAAATTGGATTCAAGATTTAGGGTCTTTCTACACAAATAAAAATTGAGGGTTAGGGGTTTAAAAATACAATGTGTAAATTATAAAATAAAATATCTAAAACAAAATTCTAGAAGATTAAATCAGAGTTTTCAAACATTCCAAAAATAATAGTTCTCTAAAATAAAAGATTAGATCAAAGATTTAAAATCTAACCGATTCAATTAATTAAGTAAACCAATTTACACGAATTAAATATTAATTCATATAATCCATATTCAATTATTAAATTAAGATTCAATTAATTCTTAATTTAAATTCTAATTTTATAAACACAAATTAATATCACACAGATCAAAATCAAAATTAGGGAAGAAAAAAACAAAGTCAAACCGGTGGTAATTGATGTAAAGTTTAATTTGTGTTGTTCGATGTTGATTTCATGAATTGATCTCATAGATTTAATTTTTCTATTAAAAAAATAACTATATTATAGAATAATTTAAAATATGAAAATAGATAGAAAATAAGGAACACTAAAATCCTAAAAAAATTGTGCAAGTGTTTTTTTTTTGTCTCTGATTTGAGAAAAATTAGGTCTCAAATAGGCTCAGAACCTAAATTCTAAATTTGAAAAATGTGAGTCTAATATGGGCTATAATAAGGTCTAAAAGCCTAATTAAAAATGTGTAAGCTAAAGCAAAATCAATCTCATAGGATTCTTTTTCCAAATATTTAGCAAATATTTCTTAACTTCTAAAATTAAAAAAGAATAACAAGAGTCTAAATCTAGCAATCCGTGTGTTCATTTTAAAACCTTGGAAGTGTAGAATCAATTTAATTAAAATTAGACAAAAGTTATGTGTATAGAAAATGTTATGGCTAAAATAATCAGCAAATGTTAGAACAGCTAAAAATAAAAAATTAAAATAATTATGTAAAATGAACCCAATTTATCACCAATAAAGCAAAATGAACTAAAAACTGAAAATAAAATAAATAAGAAGTGAAATAATTGTATAATAGTTAAAAATATGAGTACACAATATGTGTTAACAATGATGACTCCAACTTTGTTAAGGGATGGTTGATCAAGGAGTAAGTTGGAAGACGATGAAGCGTGACAATTGTAGTACTTGCTCGATGAAGCGTGACAATTATAGTACTTTCTCTATTATCATATGTGAATGTGGTCTTTTGATCTTTTGAAACTCGAAGTCTAAAACTTAATATCGTTTGATCTTCTTTAGTCGACTAAGACTTAATGTACATTTCTACTATTACCACTATGTAGGGTTGGACAAAAAATCCACTTTTCTTAATTTGCTCAATTTCCAATCCATTTATTTAAATCAAGTTTTTAGTTTAATCCACATTTTATTATATTTTCAGAGCAGATCTCCATTTTATTTATAAGAATCTTTAAAATTATAAAATCCAAATTTTCCAATCCAAATTTATTTAAAATCCAATCCAAATATATGGATTTAGAAATTCAAATTATTTTTATGAAAAATATGGATTTGAATTATAAATCTAATTCAAATATTTGAATTTTGATACCCAAAATCCAATTCATAACCACCCTTACCGTTAGTTCATATTGAGTTATGTCTTTAAGTCGATATTAGATAAAGAAATAATGGATGATACATGTGTCTTTTCACTCCTAAAGACAACCGTGTGTGTGTTTAGAGTAGCACTTCTGACTAGAGTTCGTTGACCCATCTCCAGAAAAGTTTCCAAGATTATATTAAAGTCTTAAAAAAAAAAAAAACCCTAATCCGATTTGTGAATATGTGCTTGTAAGCGAGTACGTTGTCATTTAGTCGGTTATAAGTCTTGTCGTTCACTAATCAAGTAACCTATGGGTCAAGATATCCTTTGAAACAAAAATAACCTAATAACATTTCTTACCATTTGCATATGTATATTATATATTTTTTCTTTTATGTATTATATTTTGTTATTTGTTAAATAATAATAGTCTATAATCTATAACATTAATAAAGAGATGATCTCTTTTAACTATTATTTTAACACAAATTCTTGGTAATTACTATTTTAAACTAAAATAATTATCAATAATAAAAAATCACTCACAAAATAAAAAATTACTCACAAAATAAAAAACTACCTACAATAGAATAATAAAAGTTAATTATTGTTTAATTACTTTTTATAATTTTTTTACAATTTAATAATATATTTTATTTTAGTAATTATTATAATAATAATTTCTTATTACACAATAGAACAACCACCTTCCCATAAAAGAACTACCTGCAATTTGATAAAATAAATTTGTTCTACTATGTAATTAATTACTTATAAAAAATAATAAAATTATATACATTTTAGTATAATAAAAATATTCTATAACTTCAATAACTAGAATTTTTCCTTATAACTATTTTGGTAACAGTTATTTAGTGTATATAATTTTTTATTAGTTTTATTTTCATTAATATATTTAATTTTTTAATTTTAAATTAGTTAATTTTAGTATAATAAAAATATTCTATAACTTCAATAACTAGAATTTTTCCTTATAACTATTTTTGTAACAGTTATTTAGTGTATATAATTTTTTATTAGTTTTATTTTCATTAATATATTTAATTTTTTAATTTTAAATTAGTTAACTAATTAAAATAAAATTATTTATTACAAAATTATAAAAATATTTAATTATTTATAATTATATTTTATAAAAAGATACATTTATACACAATATTTTACAATTTTATTCTTTAAATAATTACTTTAAATTTAAATAACTAATCATGATAAAACAACCACTGGCACAAAAAAATTATCTACACTAAAAAAAATGTTCTTACTTTTTAATTAATTATTTATAAAAATTATAAAATTATATACATTTTAATACAATAAAAATAATCTATAACTCTTATAACTAGAATTTTTCTTATAATCAGTTTTGTGTTATTTAGTTTATATAATTTATTATTATTATTATTATTTTATTTTTTAAAATTAATTTACTACTTAAAATAAAAATTATTTATTATAAACTTATTTATTTTATATTATTATTTTCATAATTTTAAAAATATTTTTTCTAAGAATTAATTATTTATATATATTTTATTATTATAAGAAAAATGTGGAAACCTGTATTTCCAATAATATTTCTCCTAATAAAAATAATGATAAATAATAATAATATTTTGAATATTTGAAATTATTTTTAAAGTTGATTTACCTGTTTTTGAGGGAGACGAATTTGGTTTATCTGCTAACAGAGAATAAAACACAGGCCTCCGGCGACGAACTTTACTTAACAACCGTATCCGATCATGGCCTCCGGCGACGGCCATGATTCACTGCGCAAGAACCGCCGCTGCTCTCTTTCGAAAGATGCCGACCGATCGTCGAAGCGCCACCGCCACCGCCGTCGCCATGGAAGCAGAAAACATGGGGAAGAAAGTGAAAGCTATTGTGAAACCGCCGACTGTGAAACTGCTCCGGTGGCTCCTTCTCCGATTCCGCCCCGTAGTTCTGGCACGAATCGTGGCGTTCCCGATGATGACGATGTCGAGGAGGGAGAAATTCTCGAAGAAGACGAAGCGAAATTAGACGCGCAATTTGATGCTAACCCTGCCGGAACTGGCGTGACCGGAGATCGAAATGTTCGATCCAATAACACAAATCTGGTATATCCGATTCAAGTTTTGTGGAATTTATTTATTTTAAGGTCATTGGATTCGCCATGGTGTTGTTCTGTTAAAAAAAATCCTTATATATTAGGTATTTCAATTTATCTCTCTTTTCTCGTTTACTGTATAAAAGGAGAATTTGGCTTTACTTCTCATCATTTATGTCTCCTTCACCTCTATATTTTCTCTGTCCTTCTCATCATTTAGTGAAGAATGGTGGCTTTACGGTTAATTTGTTAGAGACGTTCCGTGTCTTCTGTATTTAGTTTTACTGATGTACTGATGTGATCTTGCTATTTGTTTTTTGTCGATCAATTGTCATTTCATTATTAGTTAGTTATTTGCATTGTGCAGGGACATTTGGTCAGGGAGACTTTGTTGCATGCTGAAGATTTAAAAACTAGAACACAGTGCACTGTTGATGATAAATCTATTGGTCCTGATGGCGAAGAAGAGGCATGCCGAAGGAGTCACTTTGGCAGTGGAATACATGAAGATGATATGAACAATGAGCTTTTGGATGGGAAGGATGATAGAACTAGTATAGATTATATGGGCAATGGGCTTTTGGATCATAAATCTTCAGGTGGGGAATATAAATGTTTTAAGGGAAATGAGAAACATAAAGGTTACTGTGAGGACGAGGACTTAGAGCTTGACAGGAGGAAAGTTGGTTACTATAGAATCTCTTCCTCAGAAAGTGGAGAGAAATATCGAAGATCAAGACGTCGTGATAGATATAGAAGTCAATCAAGATCAAATGGATGTGCTAGGGACAGGTCTCGTTCTGGTAGTATAGCAGAAAAACATGCTCATTCAAAGAAAAGGCACTCTGATGAAAAGGGGGAGCTGTCGTATGCTGGTAGACTGAAGACTGACTACGACCTTGATGATGAAAGAATGATGGCAAGCAGATGGGAGAATAGAGATTTGGTGGAAGAAAGAAGGGAACACAGAGCAAGTTATCATGTTCGAGAGGCACGGGATAGGGATAGGGATAGGAGTAGAGACAAAGATGTTAAGAGAGACTTAAAGATGGAAAAAGAACAAGAGAGGAGTAGGAATATGGAGGTTGATTGGGTACTTAGAAGGGAAAAAGGACTTGAAAGGAGCCATGAGAGACACAGAATGAATGGGGAAGAAGATAGGAGGCAAAGAGAGGATGATCGGGATAGGAGAAGAGAAAAAGTTATAGATAGGAGCTGTGAGACAGTGTTTGATAGGGATAGGAGAAGGGAAAAGGAAAGATATCGAAGTAGAGAGAGAACAAGGGGTGGTGAGAGAGACAGGGACCGGGAGACTGCTGATCATGATGATAGGAGTTGGGAAAGAGATAAAGTTAAGGAGAGGGAGAAGCGAGATGATAGAAGGAGGCACACGGGTAGAGACACTTTGAATGGCATGGGTAAGTATCTGCCTCGTGAGGATGATTATGATAGTTGTGATAGGCATAGAATGCGTTCAAAACAAGAGGAAACCGAACACCACCAACAAAGAAAAAAGAATTCCTTGCCTGTAAAGGTTTATGATGAAAACAAATTACAGAGGTATTTAAACATCTTTAAACAGAATACTGTAAGCACTTTTTTTTTCTTTATTGGTATGCTTTAATTTGTATTATTTTTTTATATCTGAATTGAATCAATTGTTTTCAGAGGGGAGGATGAACAAGATGAGTTAGATGAGAAGATTACATTGCAATCACCTGATCAAGAAGAGGAAGATTTCAATAGGGTTAAAGAAGAGAGTAGAAGGAGAAGGGAGGCAATCTTAGAGAAATACAAGAAGCAGCTGCAACAAGTAGAACAAAATACAGAAAACAAAGTAATAGGTATTTTTTTTCTTTTCTTTTCGCCATAGTTTGATTTTATTAACTAGCCTTAGTTATTGTGAACTTTGAAAAAGTTGAAAACGTCTTTCTGTATTGTGGATTGCAGCTTAGTATTTAGTAGTTGCCTGTCCATGATGTACTTGCCAAGATATTGATTTTCAAATCATTGCTCCACCTGTGAATATGTTGCATCATATTGTTAGGATTCACAGAGAAGAGAAATTAGTTAGAATAGTCATGAGTTAGTTACTTGTGGTGTCAGTTAGATATAAATAGGAAAGAAGGAGAGAGGGTAGGGAAACAATGTGATTTTTGTAGATTGAGCATTAGCTCTTTGTGAAGGGGAAGCCCTTGAAGGAGAGAGTGCTCTCCTATTTCTTGCACTTTTCATTCTATTCAATAAAAACCTTTACTTTCTTCTCTTTATAATTCTTGGTTCCGAACAAAATTGGTCCGACCTTCCAGATCTACTGCAAAGGGCCATTACAGAAAGTTGTCGGGTGTGTTGGAGAGGTGGGTCAGTGAACAGGGGAAGGTTCTTGCAGAGCTGAAAGCTGATATGGCCATTATGAAAGAAAGTTTGTTGGACATGAAAGAAATCAACGAGAAATCAAGAAAAGTGAGAAATTGTCTAAAGTAGGAGAGAACTCTATTAATGATGAGAGAGAAGAAGGCTCGAGATGTAGAAGAAGGTTCAGCAATGAAGAATCACACCCTCTGCGGTGTAGAAAAAACCAAAAATGAAGTGAGATTTGGAAGAGGAACAAAATTGATGATGGTAGAAGAAGGGGATGAATCAATAGAGAGTGAAGACTATGGGCTGTGAAGATCTTTTTCTTGATAACCCAATTATAGAGTTAACCAATACGAAAGTTGAAGGTGGAGATGCAACTAACTAAGCATCATTTTTTCCCAAATTCAGATTTACATAATATGCATAAGAAATCATTGCTGGATCTAGATTTGATAATGAAGGTGGTTGGAACATCAATGACATTAGAATCTTGGAATTTCATCTTACTGGGTTCAGAGACTTTTATACAAAAACCTCTCTCATCCCCTCCACCACCTAAGCCTCCAGACCTGAATTTGCATGCAGTAGCCAATGGGTTCTCTCCCAAAGATCATGGTGATTAAGATGGGCCATGGGATCGAGATTCCACTGTCCCAACCTTGAGGACAAGGTGATTTTTGGAGGAGTGTCTTGTTAGGATACACAGAGAAGAGAAATTAGTTAGAATAGTCACGAGTTAGTTACTTGAGGTGTTAGTTAGATATAAACAGGAAAGAAAGAGGAGAGGGTAGGGAAAAGGTGTGATTTTTGTAGATTGAGCATTAACTCTTTGTTCTTTTCATTCTATTCAATAAGAACCTTTCTTTTTCTTCTCTTTATAATTCTTGGTTCCTAACACATATTTATCAAGAATGCCATTATTTTTAAATCAAAATTGTAAAGGATGTTTCCTATAACAAATTCTCCTTTTAGAGGCGCATGTAACATAAAATGGAAGAGTCTGGTAGAACAGTTCTCAAGTGGCTAACGTTCCTACCTCCCAAATCACTCATATCATGCTTACATGCTCATTTAGCTGTTCCTACTACATTTGTCCATGTCAACCATACAACAGTCCCTTATCCTTGGTTTAAACAATGGTTTCTCTAGTAACAGATATGAATAATGGGTATGCAAGTGATGGAAATGAGTGATGTTAGTGTTAGACCTGTTGTTTAAAAGACTATTTAGGGTGTACCAATCGATTTTTTATTTAATAGACACGAACATAATTATAATGACCTTGATTGACTGAATATAGACAGATATGTAAGAACTTGTATATTGTGTTTATTTATTGTTATTCTCTACACCCCACTGTTCCACTTTTATTTTATTAGCTTTCTAATGCATACTTTTTTTTATCTATTGTTAGACAAACAAGCTGTAGAGATTCCTCCTACCATTCCTAACATTCTCGAGGATGTGGAAGTGGAAACATTATTCTTTGTCAGGATATCTCCTCTGGAAAATGGAGATGTTGCTTCTGATATGATCTCCAGTGCTGGGGGCCTTGGAGAGGGTACACCTAAGGTTTGTATTGAAATTATCTTTTGTTTTAAAGAAATGTCAGGTATCTATTTATATCCTTTGTATCTATTTGGATTTGACATTCATTTATAATATTGACAGAGTGAAGGAGCTGATGACAAATTTTGTGATGATATATTTGGTGAGACACCAACTGGAGTTCAGAAATCAGTAAGTGTTCTGTTAAAAATATTTTCTAATTACTCAATTCAATAAGTTGCTGAGCCTGCTGTAAGTTGATTTTGTTTCTGATTAAGGACGTCTTATACACTTTGAGAAGTTGCTTAACTAACTCCTGTTTCATGTGTCCTGTATCCTTTTTAACTATTCTTTCTGTTAATTTCCCCCCACTCTATGTATATTTACTTGTTTTGGAACTAGACTATATCTCTATCTCCAAATTCAACCTAAGGCAGTAATAATTGTCATACCATTAGGTGGCATTTCGTATAGTGGATCTTTCATTTCCAATTAAACTTTTCTGAGGATGATATTATCAGGAGTAATATTCCTGATGTTTTTAAAAAAAAGTTTGGTTCTTATTTAATTTTTGTAGGAATAAGGTTTTTATGGTTACTGGAAAGGTTAATAACATTATATTTAATAGTTATGTGAAGTTGTATTCTCCTCAACAAAGGTGGGGAAATTTATTCAAAACTGGACATTCCTCAGAATTTTTATGTCCTGGAAATCAGTTATATTAAGCCTTACAGTTATTGATCTACTGTTTATTTTGTTTGTTTTTTTATTATGGATTTGTTTTATATGTATATTACGATTTCCTTCCTTTCTTTGAAGGGTAAAGGAGAAGGTTTAAGAATTGAGAGGGGTGGCATACATGACAATTGGGATGATGCAGAGGGTTATTACAGTAAGTTACTTATTTGATTGTATCCTGCTGTTCTGATCGTTCATTTTTTATTGTTTCCTTTAGACCTAATTAGTTATTTTGTGCACCCGTTCACTGTGTTCATTATTAATTGATGTTCACTACTTCGCTTATTTTCTATCTTCTGTATTTCTGCAAATTCTTGAAATATGTCCTGTTTGGCTTAAGATTTTTATTTTTTTTTAATTTTCATTTGTGATTACAAAACTCTGTTTTCAATTCGCCTGAAAAAGCAATTTTAGTTGTTCGTCGTGGAGTGAAATGTGATTCAAAACTCAGCCTTATGTTTGATATTGGCTCGACTGTTTTCTATGGATCTTTAAATCACTTCTTTATCAAGTATGTTATATATGGAATGATTCATATGCTCCATACCCAATAATTTATGCTTTTGGGATAGTTAGATCATGTCAATGTATTTACCTTTTTACCTTCATCTGTTGCGGTGTATCCTGTCAATGTGACTGAAAAATCTCTTTGGAGCACAATGTATCTGTTTCCCTGTTCAATGTTACATTGCCATGTAATTGTGCAGGTTATCGTTTTGGTGAAGTACTTGATGGCAGGTATGAAGTCATTGCTGCTCATGGGAGAGGTGTCTTTTCAACAGTGGTCCGGGCAAAGAATCTTGAAAGTAGTAATGGTGAACCTGGAGAAGTCGCCATAAAAATAATTCGTAGTAATGACACAATGTGAGTGGCCTAGGTTTGTGTGTATTCCCATTAAAATTTGTGCTTGGTGTAGCATGTGTACCTTATACATACATTAAAATTTGTGTTTTGTGTATCAAAGGTACAAGGCTGGTATGGATGAATCGGTGATATTAAAGAAATTAGTAGGTGCTGATCCAGATGATAAGCGTCATTGTGTTCGATTCCTTTCTAGTTTCAAGTACAGGAATCACCTTTGTTTAGTTTTTGAATCTCTCCATATGAATCTGCGTGAGGTTTTAAAGAAGTTTGGTCGCAATATTGGCCTCAGGCTAACTGCAGTTAGAGCGTATGCTAAACAACTTTTTATTGCACTTAAGCATCTCCGGAACTGCGGTGTTCTCCATTGTGATATAAAACCAGATAATATGTTGGTATGGCAACAGATAATATTGTTTAGATTAATTATTTTCAAAGTAATATTAAATTTTTAAGTTGTTCTGCTTCTTCTCAAGAAGAAATATGCACCTTTCCTTACTTTATTTCTTCAACCTCCTATTGGACCAGGTGAATGAAGCTAAAAATGTTTTGAAGCTTTGTGACTTTGGTAATGCCATGTTTGCTGGTAAAAATGAAGTTACTCCGTATCTAGTGAGTCGCTTTTATCGTGCCCCTGAAATCAGTAAGTTTCTTTGCTGTACAGAAATTAATATTCCCAAGTTGTAACCATTTTTGAATATTTTTTATGGGTTTTAACTATTGGTTCAAACATTTTCTATGCAGTACTTGGCTTAACCTATGATCATCCATTGGATATGTGGTCTGTAGGCTGTTGTTTGTATGAGCTCTATACAGGGAAGGTTCTTTTTCCAGGTTCTACTAACAATGACATGCTACGGCTTCATATGGAATTGAAGGGCCTTTTTCCTAAAAAGATGCTTCGGAAGGTAAACATTTTTATTTTATTGTCTTTGTATCTCATGTTTTTTCACTGAGTTTGGGAATTAATTAATTTAATGTTTGTATACATCAGGTTGCCTTTTCTCCACCTTTTTCCTCCGCCGCTGCATCAATTGCTAAATTTATCCTCTAATATGTAGTTGTTATAATCATGTTTGCAGGGAGCATTTATTGAACAGCATTTTGATCAGGACCTGAATTTTCTTGCTACAGAGGAGGACCCTGTGACGAAAAAGGTGAGCTTCATTCTGGTAGTGAAGTTTTAATTTGATTTTTTGGTCCTTGTTTGAATGAATGAACAGAAATTAAGAGTGTTATTTATGGATGTTTTTTTTTATTGCTTAGGCAATAAAGCGGATGATTCTCAACATAAAACCAAAAGATATTGGAACAATTATCACTGGCTCTCTAGGGGAGGATGCAAAGATGTTAGCCAATTTTAAGGATCTTCTTGAAAAGATTTTTGTATTGGATCCAGACAAGAGATTGACAGTCTCACAGGCATTGAATCACCCATTCATCACTGGCAAGTGAACAATGTGCTGATTTTGACTCCCAAAATGATGTTCACTGATATCTGTAGATAGTGTTTCAATTTATATTTAGATTCTAATTATTTGGCATTATTTATGTTCTCTGTACGGCCCAAGAGGTATCCAGCACAGTTGTTGGTCTGTTGAAGTGAAAAAGGGTGATGTCTGGTCAGAGTGAACACTTCACTGGCAGTTCTTTCAGTGGAAAGTACTCTTTCTATTGTAAGATAACACGCCAAAGGCGGTTTCTTCCTTCTTGTGTGGCCATTGTGAAATCTTTAATAGTTTTACTAGTATAGATGTTTGTACTTTGAACATTGCTTTTGCAATTAAGTCCATTGAAAGTTTATTATGAGAAATTCAATTTCACATTAATTGTAACTTTGTGGTTTTATGATGATCCTTTGCAGATGATAGACTGGTTTTTTTTTCCTCCCTTTCTTCTTTTAGATCTGGTTCCAACATATTTTTGGTTTCCAAATCTGTTTGAATTTAAGAGATTCTAATTTAGTTTTTCATTCAGGAGACCTGCCAATGGTTTGGGCACCCTCCCGTGGTTAGATGCTTAAAAGGCTCAGTAGAAGGTACCTTGGCTTGTTTATTGGGAGATTAATTTGAAGCAATAGTAATTTATGGTATCCAATTCATTTTCTTTCTTTCATTTCAAATAGGATAGTTGCCGTGTATTATTTAGGGGAATAATTTGAGTTTAAATGATCTTTTTCTGAGTCCCGATGAAATTCAATGGTCTTGTGAGAGTACTATTTTCTATTTAAATCTAGGTAGCTTAGTTAGGGGAATGGATTGGGGTGATATTTGGACCTTTTCCATGTTTACTTTTTTCTGCTTTTTGAGTGTTGCTGTCGTGGCTTGAATCAGGCTGTATGTCGACATTTTGTGTTAAAATTATAGTTTATCTTTTGTTTCCATCATAAAGTTTGATATTTGGTTTTTTACATTTGTGTTCTTAAATTTTCCTTTATTGCTTGTGCTAATGAACTATCATTGCATCTTATTCATGGCTGTCATTCGGGAGGCATTCCATTGGAGGTGTTTGGCTGTATTCTTGAAGCAAGTTCTAATCTCAGTGAGTAATTCAATTCAGAAACTTTTTGGGTTAAGCTTGTGGAATAGGATAAAGTTGACTGACGCTACTATTTAACTAAAGCATCAAGATTGGTTTTTACTTTTTTAGGTACCATTGGTCCTGCAATTTTTGTAAGTATGTTTATAAGTTTGATTCCTTTCTCATCTTTCCCTGTAATGATGGTCTCTTTATCCAGATATACCTTCATACACACAACATACCAAATTTCACTTATTGCTAGATTATAATTATTTCATTGAAGTGTCCAGCAGTGTTTCTGATTGAGTGTTGGTGTAAACAGCAGTTTGAGTATAGTTTCTATGGCTATTTTGATGCTTCTGACTTCTAATCGTGTTGTTTTCAGCTTTGTGTTGCCATGAACCCCTAATGGTATTAACTTGCTGTCTACTTTTGTCTTGACACACGGGGAGGAGCATGTGAATTTGTTAAGTTTACCTACGATGGATTAGTTTTAGAAGCTACTCTTTAATTATATTTCCCATAATTTACAATAATTTTGTTAAAGAAAAATTACGCTCATACAGAGACACATTCCATTAATTTTCCCTGAATGCACATACCACATTGTCTTATTTTTTTATATTTGGAGAATACAGAGGGAAATTTGCATTAATACTTAAATAAATACCTGTTAGCTTATATTTTAGGACTTTTAAAATTGCAAACTACTACATACTACAATCATAACATTCTATTTTATTTCGTTAAAATAGGTACTCACTAATAATCATCAATATACAAAAATCAGTATCTAAGCATCTGTTCTCTTCCCCCTTTTCTTTTATGTCAAAATTCAACAAGTAGTAGAAAAACAGGGTCCTTGTAGCAGGTTATAATTAAAGAATTATAACGGCCTAATTCAGAGCTTGGCCTATCGTGTTGTATTTGATTCTGTTCAATACTGCATATAATTGTGATACGAATATATGACAGTTATTTCTCTCGAATAATTTCTTTCTCTTTCCCATGATGAACAACTTGAGTTGCTGAAGACTTTAGTTTTGATTGACATCCTCGGAAAAGCCTGTCTTGTCGAAGTTTGCTCCTTAGTGGAACTGTCTAAAAGTTGGTGTGATATTATTTCTTAGCACTAGCTACACCCAAATACAGGAATGGGTTTCTGTATCTAATTATCATAATAGCAAAGGTACTGAGTTGAATTATAGAATATATATAAATACAATGAAGGGTTTGGCATTAGCGAAACCACCAATCAGTTATTAAAGTAGAGGAGAATAGGGGAACAAGATCAGTGAAAGTAAGTAAGGGAGACAAGACAACCAGCACAGCATGTAAAGCAGTGATTACAGTCTGTTAAACTATTAATTAAATGTAGGTGGTATTGTGTCGAATGGGTGCAGAGAGGAAAGTTTTGATATGCTCTTACGATGTTTTTCATGCTATGCAGTTCTGGTTATAGAAGGTTTTCACGTTCCTTTTGTGTATCCTGTTTACTGAGTTCAGTACTTCGTGATAACCACTATCTAAGTGGTTAACAACTTACTAATGCCTGCAGTACTAGTGAAATAAATTCAGTTTTCTAAAATACTATTTTTTTTTGGTATTGATAAAGTGTAAATGCAAGGAATAGAATATGAAGGCAACCTCTTTTCATATGCAAAGTTAAGGCTGTGTCAATGACATTCCTCCATACATTCACATAACAGAAACTTCTATTACCGTGGTAGGTTAGGTTTTTTTCCTTCTTCCTGATAATGTGTAAATGATGCAGAAAATTCATGTATATTGTGATTCTAAACAGATAATGTAAATTTGTTTTTGTTATCTTTAAACAAACTTGTATTTGGCTAGCATGAATATTTCCTTAGTTACAACTTACATCTCACATTTTCTGATGTTCCATTTCTGCCATTCCCTCTCTTGTCCATTAGCTTCAGGGGCTTATGGCTTCCAAAAATGTGGTGATGACCAGAGCACATGAACTTGTGCCTTGTTGTTCCTGTTTTGGGTACCATTTATATATGCTTTACTTTTGGGTTTTATTTTTGTGTAAGGATGAGAAAGATGTTTATTAGTAAATAAAATATTTGTTTAAATTTCTTTAATAAAATTTACTTTGAATCTTTTTTTTTTGGATTAGAATTTACTTTGTATTTTCTTTTATTTGTAATTTGTCTTGTAATTTTTTTTTTAAAATTGTAGGATTTATTTTGTTGTAATTTTAGGTGTCGATAGTAATTGGAAGTAGGTTGTAATTGGGGCTTCTTTAAGCCGCCGAAGAGTGGAGAAGAAGCTAGAAGGCCTGAGGTGAGCTATTAAGAAGACATAAAGCTATAATTGGGACTCATTCAAGCCTAATTATTATGGTTTTCAGCCAAGTGATGCAAAGGAAAGGAAGGAAGCATGACCAATGTGATGCAAACATGAAAGATGCGATACAAAACATGGAAAGCATGGGTTAAATCTTGATTATTGATCTAGGTCTAGGAATTTTAAATTTGATTTCCTTCCTTTTCTTTTCATCGTCATAACTTCCATAGGAGACTTATAAATAGTGAGCACATCTCTTGTACAAACATGGTTTGACATATATGAAAACTTGAGAGATGGAGCACTTGTGAGAATGATTATTTTCTGAGTCTTATTTTGACTTTTAGAAGTTAAGTGGTGATTCTTCCTTGATGTTTATCTTGAAGATGAAGATGGAACTTCAACCTCAAGTGGCATGTCTTACTTCTTCATCCATTCAAGTGTCTTCCACCTTTTCTCTGTCTTGTTTCTTCATCCATCTAAGTCTACTCCTTTTTTACTTTTTGATTTTGTTCTTAATTTCATTTTATGTTCTTGTTACCTTCTTTTATAGTCATCCCTATGTTCTTAATTTCGGTTATGTTCTTATAGTTTATGCTTTTGAGTTCTTACTTTAGTTGTTCTTAATCCATATATATGTTATTTCCCTGTGATTGGAATCATTGACTTAAAGCTTATCATAAAATTCCCTTTATAAAAGCGTAGAGGAGATTCAACTCTTGATCTAATTGTTTAATTCTGTATGCTTTCTTTCTTTTTTTAAGTTATGCTGGTGCTGTGGTTTTGCTCTTGATAAGTAATATGTAATACTCAATTACTATTACTATTTGTCATCTTCTCTTTAAAGTGATTTGTCGGAGCTGAATGGGATGATTGCTTAGTCTCCATTACGAACTTCAGGGCATTCTGGCCTTTAAGGTAACCCATATATTGCTATTGATTTCGATCATTTAGATTCTCAAGGAAGGACCTATAGTGACGAGTTGTGTGCTTATCAATATAACTATGGGTCTCCTAAAATTGTTAGTTTTTTTTTCTTCTTGTATTGAAATGCTAGAATTCTTGAAATAACCGTGTTTCTACATGTGCTCTGTATAACGGGTTAGGTAATTGAATGTCGTAATATTTTGATGCTGAAATTCGTAATTTGATGGAGGACTATTTCTTTGAAATTGCAGCCAGGTCTGTTTTCAGTTTATTTGGTGTTCGCATGTTTTCAATAAAATTATTTTTGGTAAAGTAAATTCATAAAAGAAGTGTATGGTTTGCTCAGATGTGAATGCTTAAAAGTGGAATTGAAGGTATGATCATCACTGTAAAACTTTCATTCTTAGGCTTGTCCCTAACTTGTTTAGATTTATTAGGACAAAAGATGGGTGCAGTGCCCTATATCCTGAAGACTATGATCGAATTACTATTACTAAACTCAAAATGTAAGTCGAAAACACCTTTTAACTATGATCGAATTGCTGCATCATAAACTTTGATGGTGGATGAATATAGATATGTTCTAGAAGATCAATCTGCATCTAAAATCATATTTGTTTTACTAAAAGTTGTACATATTTGGCTGGATATCTGCTAGAAACGGTAACATTTCTTACCCTTTATCCCTTATATTTAATAACCAAGTTCCATTAGAATTGGGTTTGGGAATTGGATTTCCATAACTCAGTTATACAAGAACAACTAATATTGTAAATAAAGTTCTACTAATCTTTATGCTTTTTACTAGTAATGCTTTTTTTTTATCCGTGTAATGTTTCTAATTTCCTTTTACTTGCCATCACTAAATTACTTGAACTTATATATATTTTTATTTTTGTGTACACATTTATATCTCTACTGTACTGAAAACATTTTTAATATATTTTATTCAGTTTTTAAATTATTTTCTTTTAGTCTAAATAAATTGAGTTCAATGTATATCTTTTTTTAATTCTACATTTTTAGTTAATTTGATATTTGATATACTATTTTGGCTATAACTTTTTCTATAAATATTATCATTGGTTGATTCCAATTAAATTGATTCTATATTTTTAAGGTTTTAAATGGATATATGGTTTGCAAGATTTGAAGTTTTATTCTTCTTTTTATGATTTTTGGAAATTGAGATAAATTTATTGTTTTTTTGTATAGAAATTCACATGGATTTGATTTTTCTTGTTTTATCTTCAATTTTTGTAATTAGATTTATATAACTTAATTGTTCACTAATCACGCATAGGAATCACTTGTTTAGTTTTTCAATTTTAGAAATTTTCTTATTTTCCTTTTCCTTCAATTTTTAAATTGTTTCTGCATTCTTATTTCTTCATTTCATCTATGGAGATTTGAGATTCAATTAACGAAATCAAGATTAAAGAATTTTAATTAAATTTTATATCGACGATTTAACACTTTGAGTTTTTTTTTTTTTCTATAATTTTGGATTTGCATTTTATGATATCAATTTGTGTTTTTTATTTTAGAAATTAAATTATTAATTAATTGATTCTTGATAATTATATATGAATTAGATTGAATAATATTTTAATTCGATTCATAATTTTGCAGTTCAACCATGTTTGTGCAACTGAGGATATTGAATATGGGAATTGACCTTTTGATTTTTCTAGTATTTTGTTTTTCCATCTATTTTACTCTAAAAATATCTAAATCATACCTTCGACGTCTTGAACATTGTTACTTGTGGTCTTCATTATTTAGAAAAGCCTCTTAAATCTTAACCATAATTATCATAAGTTTACCTTGAGAAAACAATTCATTTGATATAGTTCAAAACTTAATAAACATAGTTTGGATGTTCTCATTCATGTTGTGTAGTAAACAAGATGAGTTTATTTCCTTTTGTCTTGGTTTAATCCTCATACTTTATTATGATATCCCCAATTTTCTATATTCCCTTAAAACATCAATTTTGAATATTTTTCTTTTGAGAGAATGAATATAAGAACTTTCAACTTATAAGAGCTTTCAACTTATAAGACTTAAGAGAATAATAATCTAAATATCACAATTTAATTGTAATTTGGTCCACCTATGTCATAAGATAATTATGCACCACATAACAAGCTTATGATGAAAATACCTAATATTTATTTTTCGGAAGTGATCAAATCTTGGAATTATGTTGATTTATTTATTGGTATCTTAGGAAAGAAATGAATTGTGGCCTTTGATGAGAAAATTGGTATTGACTGTGTGTGTTGTTATAATTTTAATACAGTGAATTTAAATCTATTAGCTTAACTTGTATGTTGTGTTTTATTTCATAACTACAATATTTATATGTTCATACATAAGTGACCCTATAGATGCGGAACGTGCTTCTTTTAGACTACCATAAGAGATTGTATGTTCATACTTCGTCTTTGTAGATATTTATATTTCCATCTTTTAGCATATATGTATATATATTTTAGACCATTTTCAAACTTTTTAATAATGATTTCAACTATTATAATTTAAACAATACTGTATATTTATAAATAATTATTTTATTTTATTTTATTTTAAGTAACAATAATATCTTTCTTAGGACTGTTCATAATCAATAACTGAAGAACTAAAAACTTTTAGGTTGTTTTGGATTTTTTTTTAGAAATTGAGAGATTCAGTTCAGTAATGCAATACGAATTTGTTGGAAATCTTTCTTAATTTAATGGAGATTTGATAATTGATCCATTGATTATATTCAATGAATACTATTCCAAAGTCTTGGAATTATATCTCTCTTGAATACTATGAAATCCAACCTTGAAAGTTAAAAGTTTATCTATAAAGTGTGTGCATAATTAAATAGAGTATATTATAATTGTATATATGAAAAAAAGGAGTCATGAAATTGATGTTCCACACTGTCAACTCTATCATGAACTTTGTTCAAACTTGTGTTGATGTTGAGATTCATAATCTTGATCCTTTCTATAACTTTTGAACTCTACTCCAAATTTGTGGTATCAATAGAAATAGTAGAAACAATTAAATGTCATTGAAATGAAACTAGTTGTTTCTATTAAAATTGACAATTAAAGTAAATTGACACACTTCTAGACTTCTACACTAAATAAAAATATTAAGCAATTGTTCATGGATATTGTCTAAAACATTTTAACAACACTTAGCGAGATAGAAGATTAAATGCTCAAGAATATACTAAATGTTCAGTGGTATAACTAACTCAAAACCTGCACTTTTTTAGATCCTTTTGTGCAATCTGTGGTGTGTTTTGAATCCCAACCGTTCTAGCTCTCATTGAGTCTCTTCTTCTCCTTTGATGACACTCTAAAAAGTCACAAGAAACCCTAGAAAATGCAGTTGAAAAGTTGCTTCAACTTCCTTCCAAGAATGTTCACACCCTTCTTCAATATTTCAAGAAATAAAATCAAGAAAAGAAAATTTGAATGGCATCAAGGCTTCCCAAATTTATGTAAAATATTATGGATGAAATTTGGTTTTGGAATTTTAACCAGTTATAGATAACATCTCAAGAATCATTCTCTCAAAATTTCAAGTCAAACATATCATTGGATTATTTTAAGAAAATCAAACACCGAGAGCTACAATTCTCGTTCAAACCTAATTTTCAACACTAAACGTCCTGACTTTTCAGATTTATCACGAATTTTCTATTTGGAATTAGGATGAGCCCTTTTTACCCAACACCAATGACATATTTAAGAGTCTAGATATACAATTTCGATTGATTTGGAAAATTATTTTTATCACGATAAATTTTCCAATCCAGAGAAATTTTACATGATTTTAGCAGCAAGATATAAACCTACTGAATTAAAGAAATAGAACAAAACTACTAGACACAATGAAAATAGTAAGTTTAGAATACAAAACTAAAACAAAAAATGCACCAAAAGCTTATACAATCAATTTTTCATGAGACATTTTCACAAACACTTTGTGTGCAACTCATAGAAACATTTGAACAAACACCTTGGATACACTACTAATCATAAAATTTTGAGACAATTGAAACAAAAATTAAACAAGAGTAGAAACATAAACCATAACCTAGTTGCACACAAAACTTGATCAAAACATTAAGAACACTCAAGCAAAAATACCCAAATTTAAACCAAAATGAAAATCAACATAAAACTTGATGGGTTATGTTGTGTACTCAACAAGGAGTACAATGAAACATCAAAAATTGAACTCTGATAACTCAACAACAATTAAAATGAGTATAATCATACCAAACAAAAGAAGAACATGAAGAATAAACACAATATGGTTTGGCTACAAGAACAAACAAAGAACAAAACAAGAACAACCAAAGAACTCATCTCTTTTTTATTTTGTTGAAGAAAATCGAAGCTCTAATTACTAACTGATGATGTTCTCCTTGCTCCTTTCATAAGTTCTTTGATTTGGAATGCTTTGAAAGATTGGAAAAGACATGACAACAAAAGAATTGATTAACAATGGATAAAAATGAATGAGTTTTAAAGTGTTGGAGGAGAAAGGTTCCAAGAATTAAGTTAGGCCAACCTTCTAGTATTTTTTAAGGCTTCTACACTAGAGAGTGAGAGCCAAAGAAAATTGAGACTTGAGAGAACACAAGAAAGATGTAAGTGTGGTTGTTAAGTGGTCTTTACACGTGTAAAACAACATCAAAGCTCAATGTCTTTTTGACCAAACCTATTGTGTTGTGTTATGTTATATTATTGTAGTTGCACCAAGCATCAATTGCTCTTCAGAGTAGTTGATGCATCATTGCAAACAACATATAACTTCACATAGGTTCAACAATGCAAGAGACAAATATGACATTTTCCAAAACAAGTTTGTCTTTCTAGACCTTTTACGTTACTTAATAAGCTAAAAAAGACTTGACATCTTTCTCTTCACTTATTTCTAAATCAATTTATCCTAAAGCATATGCAACACCTTGATGTATCCTTAGTTACATCAGATTTTCAAATAAAATTAAGTTTCCCCTAATGTAATATAGGATCAACCTAGGTCAGTCCAAGGAAAACATGTTATATGGGAATCATTTTATGTATTCTTTCTGTCACAAATTAACATTGGTAATTGGAATGAAAAAAAAATGAATTGGAAAGAAAAACAACAGTGAAGAATACATCATCTATAGACAATCGTCTAACAGATTGTATATCTACACTTTAATGTAAAGAGCTTAAACGTAAATGATAGAATATTAAATACATGAAAATAAACTATAATGTAAACTAAAAGTCAAAAGAGTTAAACTAAAAGAACTTACAAATGTTAGACCGTCTAGTCAATAATCGCTTACTAGACCGTTCAATAGTTGTTATGCAAAAAAGTAAAATGACTTATGCAAAAGATGTTAAGTACAACTAATAGATTCTCCCGTCAACAATTATTTATTAGACTAACTAATAGTTCTACTAAGAGAAAACGAAAAAGAATGAGAGTGTCTAAGAGTAAATTCCAAAAAAATAAATGACTAAGATGTAAAGTGTGAGAAAACTAAGTTGCAGAAATGTAAAGTGCGAGGACGTAAATTGTAGAAATATAAAAGATAGAAAATTATAATGCATAAACTTAAAGTACAGAAAATGCAAAACAAATGAAAAATGCAAATTGCGATTGAATAAAACTGAAGTAAAAATGAACTGAACACACAAACTAAAAAAGGAAAAATATAGAAACGTAAAAGAATAAAAATTTAAATGGTTACAAACAAGAAAATCAAAAGTCAATACTGAAATGAAAAACAGGGTACAAAAATCATGTAAGAGTCTCAAAACTGGATTCCTTATAACTAAAGAAAACACAATCCATCGATTTGAATGTTCTTAGAAAACTACTTTCAATCGAAAATAGATTTCCCAAAAAAATTGAAGAAGAAAACACTAAATAGACCATCTTAATTCATTGTTACCAAATTCTATAACTAAATTCACTTAAAAATGATAAACTGCATAATGTAAAGAGTATAGAGAAGAAGAATCACGAAAAAATAAAGAAAAATGAAAAACTTATATAAAACTTGAAATTACAAAATTGTTAACAAAAAACTGAAATTTGAAAACTAAACTACAACTATTGTGGCGCCTAAGTCTTTCTAATCTACTTGCTATGTATGTATGTTAAGTATGATAAGCTAATCTCTATTTATAGAGTTTCAAATTTTTATAAATGGGTGAACCTTGAAACGAGCATAAAAAACTAATCTAAATCTAACTAACTATTCTTCATCTTCTCTTGAGTTTTGTTGATTGTTGAACTTTGACTGTCTAGTGCCTATTGTGTAGATTTTAACTCTTTCAACTTGATTTCTTCTACTCTTCATAGTGTAAGTATTTTCACTTAAGCTCCTTATGTTAAATTCCAGTTCAAAAAAGTTTCTTCAAAAGATTAAAAACACTTGGCAAACTGTTCAAGCTTAAAAGACAACTTTTATTATGTTTTTCTTAAAATCTGACTTTTATTTAGAGTTATCACACCCTTTTCCACACTCTTTCTTGTATATGTCCAAAAGAATAGTGAATACAAATAAAGACTTAAGACAAATAGGCCTAAGTGAAAAGAAAATAATTCAGAGTTATCTGACCAACTTTCCACACTCTTCTTTGTAGATATCCAAAACAATAGTGAATGCAAATACAGACATAAGGAAAATAAGCCTAAGTGAAAAGAAAATAAGGAGAAAAAAAGAAAATTTTGAAATTTAAATTAAAGAAAAATAAAAGGAAACATTTTTAAAAAATTGTATCTCGAAAACTCAATTTTTCTTTCTCAATCAAATAAAAAAAATCATTTTTCTCTGCATTTATATTAAACCAAAAAAATAATATCATACACTTTAACGATGTATTTGGATTAGGAGATGCACTACTCACGCGGACCGATGTGAGAGAGTGCACCCCTTTTGCATCAACAGATGTATGAGGGAGGAGGAGTGCGGAAAGGGAAAGATGAGTTTTTTTTTTTTTTGTGTTTTGCATTATTGAAAAGAAACATCTACGAAATAAGAGAAAGCCACATAAGCACTTACAAACTTATGTTTTTACCCTCAATATATAATACAAATTAATTAAAATCACTTAATTTTATTTAATTTTATTCCAAATAATGTACATATCAAAAAAATATTTAATATATTCAAAATAAAAATAAAAAATAAAAAATATATTTTTAATAAAATAAAAATACCTATATACCTAAAAATATAAATATATTTATATATTTATAATAAAAAAAAGTATTATTAATATTAATAATATAAATATTAAAATAATAATAAAATTATAAATAATAATTTTAAGATTTTTCACACTGTCTAATCGATTATGCAATAATAAACACATTTTTTTTTATCGGCAATAAAAAATAAATAAATGTGAACCACTTCAAGGGTGGTTCAACCCTTATACAAACATAAGATACCTAAGACACTCCATCTCAACACTCACACCGCCAGACGCCTAGAATTACTAAACAATCCTAACTCAACCCATACAATCTGAGCTAAAAAATAATTCAAGAAAACATCGTCATATAGACCAAAGGTTCGAGACACCACTCGGAAAAGGAGAACAAACCAGAGAGAGACTTGGACGTAATCCAAGACCAAGTCTTCACTTGAACCAAAACAGCCACTTCTAAACCATCGACAACTCCCCCATTAAAGATTACATTGTTTCTATGCTTCCACAACTCACTTACCACTGCAATCCAAATCACTCCCCACATCTCACTTGCTAAAGCAGACGCATTACACAATCTAAACTGAGAAAAATTTAGCAGTGGATCATTAT
>Ga0123342_1003552_pt1 | contig 24909 bp, 22 predicted proteins | sample Turbeawhitnodule_FD_89960 | JGI IMG/M metagenome (GOLD analysis project Ga0123342, IMG submission 89960) | Root nodule microbial communities of legume samples collected from Mexico - Turtle bean Mexico white nodule | ecosystem: Host-associated > Plants > Roots > Nodule | place: Mexico: Nepantla... | reverse complement strand
CACTTATATACAATGAAAGGCTCTAATCTCTAGTCGATGTGGGATCTCCAACACACCCCCCTCACGTCGAGACTGCCAACTCGTGCGTGGGACTATATATTATGGGTGGTCCGATAGCGGCCCAACACAAACACTCGCTAGGATAGGCTCGAAATGGCTCTGATACCATATTACGAAGTGGACTTTAAGCCTAACTCAACCCCATAAAACCGACTCAATGAGGTGAGATTTGCATCCACTTATATACAATGAAATGTCCTAATCTCTAGTCGATGTGGGATCTCCAACAATTAAGAAACTCGATTAATCCGAATAGAACTAATATTAATAAGTTGGGTTGGTTTAAATACTACTTAAAAAAAATAATCCAAATTGCTAAACTAATTTGATTTTTTTCGAATTATATCTACTTAATTAAATTTACACAATAAAAATGACGCTTTATTCATATACTTTTACTTTATCATATCACTTATCAACCCATTAGCCACTATTTTGACCAAATTACAAATCATTGAATTATATAATAAGACATGTTTCGTTTCTTGAAAATTGAGAAAACTAAGAAAAATTCATCACATATTATTATTCAACTGTTTGTAAAACGAGTATTAAACATTTTCATCAATAATGGTCCCTTAGTCAAAAGCCAGTCTGTCAGGTTTCTCAATTTATTTTGTCATTTTTCTTGTAATCATAACTAAGATCAAATGAAGGGAGAAAAAGGAACTCAGAATTTTTAGATTCATTGATTGTTTTTGACATTAAAAATGTGTGGTATATTCAATAAATTAAACGTTTTCAATAACCAGTGATCAAAATCTGAATCAATGAATTGGTGTAAACATGAAGAAATTATTAGGTAGATTTGAATGCTTGGATATATGTAATAAAGATACGATTTTATAAAAGTAAAATAGGTCTATTTAAATATAAGATGATATTAAATTATATTTTATACCTTGATGAGAAATATGATCAGATTAAAGTTTTGTTATTACTAAAGAGGTAGAAAATTTAGCTTATGTGTTAGGGTAACATTAAATTTCAATTTTTATGGTAAATATATTCATGTAACACGAAATAGAAAGAGTAGAAGTTAAGCTAAGATAGGTGTTTAAAAGAAGAAAGAAGATTTTGAAGTTTTTTAGCATAGAGAAGTTATTGTGAAGATAAGAAGAATGATCTCATGCATGCATTAAGCCTATAAATATTATATTTTTATTATTTTTAAAATTATATTTAACAAGTTAAAACATGGATTCAAAGATTTAATAGTTCAATTGAGATAGAACTGAGTTTGGTAAAATTATTTTAATAATTAAAAGTATAAAAGTAATCTTAAAATATAAAATATCATAATTTTATGATAGAAATTAAAATAAAATATAAAATTATAAATGCTAATTAACATTTAAAATAGGAATACAAGTTTAAATAAAATACGTTATCATCATGCTATCTTTCTAATACGTTATCATACATATAAAAGTTTAAATGAAATTCTCTTAATTTGAACCCTTCCACACATTGACCTAAGAGTGTATCATTATTGTTGTTTTGAAAATTTGAGATACAATTATTTGAGAAATAACTGAGTTTATTATATTTGATAATTAGCCCAAAATTAAGTGCATTGCTTCTTGTTATCACTAATCCTTTTTGGACTTTTCCTAAGAAATATATGGCTCTCATCAAGGTCAACTATCTATGGAATTCATTGCACAAATAAATGATCTTTAGGGTGTTTTTTTTTAATTACTTAAAAAAATTATACTTTAATTAGTAAGTATAGCGTGTATTAGTTATTTTAATATAAACAAACTTCTTGAGAGTTGTTTGTATTTCTTAACTTAATTGGAATGCCCTTTAAGTTAACCAAGACATTTTTCTATGCTGGATTTGATGTAAGATCTAAGAAGTTTGAAAAGAAACTTGATAATTACTCCCTTGTTGCAATGATATGCCAAAAACTCCAAATTAATGTACAAAACATCTTCACATAGACCCTAAATTTCTTTCAAATTTTCATTTATTTAACTGAAGTTTTTTTTTTTTCCAACAAGTCATTAACTTATAATATTTAGGGTCTTGTTGCTAGTTTTACTTAACATAAGGTTGTTCCTTTCGACATAAAATATCTCTTTCTACGTTTTTTTATCATTATGGAATATTTAATCCTAAATGTAATTTTTTTTTTCAAAATACTGATTCCAGAATTTATAAAAAAATGCCACAATAAATTTTTATGACCATGCAGGAAGAATTGCCCTCCTAATAGCAATTTGTTGTCCAATTTGGAAGAATTGTCTTAAAGATGCAAACATCTCTCTAGTGTTCTTGGATGTGCATGATGCTTACATTGTACAAGCCTCTCAAACTAATTGTTGATCAGAGAGTTTGAGTCAGACTCATTATTACAAAACCAACTTAGTGATAATTACCCCACATATTATCACAGGAAAAAACTTTAATACAGTAACTTTAAGTCTGATCAAACAACATGTAATACTGCATGAAAGTTTTTTCATATTTGGTATTTATTTCAATAACTTGAAATGGGAAAGAGCTGGGATTCCATGGAGTCCCTTCTTATAAAAGTGATCATTGAAGTCCTGCAATGTTGTTTCCCTGTATAGTGGGGGATTATCTTCTGAGAGTAATTGCTTGATGGGGCCATACATTCTTGTGGATGGACAATGATCATGAGTGAAAAAGAATGCAATTGATACTCTGGCCTGTCCTTGGTTTACCATCACACGGTGCTCCACACTTTTGAATCTGTCATTGGAAAGAAGCTGCACTTGTGTTGTATCATAAGATTCATTTAGCCATCTATATTTTGGTTATCAAGGAATATCAAAATTTGCAAGCTTTACAACACGTGAGGAGAGAACGAAAATTACTTTATTAAAGATTTTTATGCAGTATGAGTTTTTTTACAAGTGTGAAAGGAATAAGTATCATTATTATATCATATCATGAAAAGTAAAAGGTTAAACATAAAAGCCATATAATTTAGTAAAATGAGACTACGTAACTTTAAATAAGTTTCATGATTTAGATTTATTTTTCTTACTATCATATAAAAGTATCAGAGAATGAGATCTTATTGAACTAACTTCACTTATTAAAATAACTTCAAATGATGATGCAAGGGGTCCATTTACAGCAAGTAATTTGCTTTTGATGCTTCAACTCGGAAGAGGTTTAACTATCTGTCATTTAGAGTCTTTAAAGTTAGGCACGTGAAGATAGCCAACAAAACATAATGGAATGAACTGAGAAAAGAAAAACATGAAAGTAAAAACAAAGATGTGTATGTTCAAAATTTAAGGCAACATGGATATACAGTTCTAAGTGATGTGATTATGTTATTCATCTTTATGCAGTGCAGCAAATTGACATTGATGAGTAAAAGAATTAGATAAAACTATTTGTGTGTAACTTGCCTGCAGTAGATCTCCAATGTTTACAACAAGTGCTCCAGGAATTGGGGGCACATCAATCCATTGATTCTGGACCAAAACTTGTAGTCCACCAATATGGTCTTGAAGCAAAACTGTGAGGAAATCAGGATCTGTGTGGCTACTGAGGCCCATAGTCAGTTCAGGCTGAGGGCATGATGGATAATAGTGAGACAAAATTAAGTGTCCCTTTGCACAATCCATGTCTTCAAGATGGTTAGGCATCAGCCCAAGTGCTTCTGATAGTAACTCAAATAAAAGGCTCCCCAATACTTGACCTTGCTTTGAGAATTCCATTATTACATCCCTGAAAATTAGATTAGCACACAAATAATTCCTATACAGTAAGAGTGGCTAATTATCCATTCTTCCAAATGCTATGCTCAAATCATTGTAGTTCACAAACTCTCAAACAATACCCTGTTCTCTAGGTAATATATGTATACTCAAGTAAAAAAATTATAAGTTGCAGCATAGTGCTTTCTATCAGTAATGGAAAATTGTCAAACTGCAAAAGTAACAATTTTTCCTTCAGACATCTTCAAGCGATTCTAGATGACAAAAGCAAGAACAAACTTTCAACAAATCTAGTGCTGGTCAATGTCCTTTTCACAGAATCTTACGAAGAAGTCCCTTGTTTCACAGAATCTAACCACTCAATCTTACGAAGTTGTAATGTCATCAATTTTTCATATACTAACCATGACTGCCATTTACGCCATACAAACAAAGTCTTGTATCCATAATTTGCAAAGAATCACGGAGACTCAATCAAAAGATCAAATGAAAAGAATCATTGACATGTCCCAATCAAAATGAATCAAAAGGTCTAATATAAAAACTAATGGAGATTTTTAAACCAAAACAAACCATTGGAAACAGTTTTTTCGGAATGCATTGCCTTAAATCATGGTATCAAATCAAATAATAATATCCATAGGGTCAGATGATGTCATTTTCATACATATGTAGTCTTACATTGGCATTGTAACAATAAATGTAAGCAAGGGAAGCTGTGCACTGTGCAGTAATAAAATGCATTTAGCAACTGCTTCCTTTCAGATCCCAGTACACAAACAATCTCCTGCTTTCTTTTCATTAGATTAAAAATGTTCTATATTAAGGAATTTGTGTATGAAGCTTGACACAGGTAGAACATTTTTTCCAATGTTGGTATACCAAAATTTACCTACAAACAGGAGGCAATTCTTGAGGATCAAGAGGTTCAGGTGCCATAGTGCAATTCAGAGTGTCCCTCCAGTTTGCATACTTAGACTGATACAAATCAAAGTTGGTCCAATATTTCACCTTTTTCGTCTTCTCCCTAGTGTAGTACTCACCCTTCACCTCTTGTGGAAGCTCGTGGAACTCACGCGCCGCCGCCAGCATGTCCTCCAATAGCTTCACTGGCACGCCGTGATTGACCACCTGGAAAAAACCTACCTTCTCCGCTGCCTGCCGGATTCTGTCGATCACGACGGAGCGATCGCCGGCGAAATCTTTGAGGTCAATGAAGGGAATTTTGAAGTGGGTATGGCTCCGATCGCCGGAGGCCGCGAGGTCTTCCGGCGGCATGACAAAAATCCGAGGGACTTTGGTAATGCCGGCGTCGACGAGACCCTTAACGCCGCCTCCGGATTCTTCAAAGGCTTTCAGTTCCAGTAAACGGTCGAAGGATGTTTGCATTGAAGTTCCGGCGCCGGCAAGACTCATGGTGGTTGTGATTTTCCGGTGCTATGTGAATGAATGTGAAGACGCAATAGTTACTTTCTTTTGCACGACGAATAATAATAAATAGTTTTATTAAAAAAAATTGTTCGAAAATATCATCAATCATAGTGTCTATTTGTGGTCCATGTTACAAAATGGACATATAATCATTGCGTTGTGGATATTTCAATTCCCTTCAAAGTTAAACATTATATAAACTATGAGCTAGTTTTTTAGTTTTTAACTGCATTTTCAAGTTTTTAATTGTGCTTACTAAAAATGAACTACTTATATTAGTTTATTCAATCTTAGTCCCTTTCTTCTACACTTCCACACTTCAAATCAACCTAATTTTAATGTAAAACAAAATATACATTTTCCACATTTCACTGCAATAACTTCATAAGTCACATGAATCTCTTCAACGTCTTGAGTTGCATGTTTTAGAAAGGATGTTTATTTATTTCATGTCTAATATCATAAATGTACTTGAAAATGATCAACGTAACATCAAATGTACATATTTTGATGTGAGATTCATTGGACGTGGTTACTCTTTATGGAATGTGAGATTTCACATTAAATGACATTTAAAAATCATAGAAATAACTACTTAAAAATTAACCATATATATCAAACCTTATAATTATGAGTTTTAGGCGATGTTGGTCCAACAAACACTCGTTAGGATAGACTTTAAATGACTCTGATACCATATTATAAAGTGAACTTAAGCCTAACACAATTTCATAAAACCGACTCATGGGATGAGGTTTGCACCCACTTATATACAATGAAATATTCTTATCTCTAGTCAATGTAAGATATCCAACAAAAGGATTATTTTTTTTAATGTTTTTGTTAAGAAGAGTTTATTTAAAGAATTAATCAATCCATAAAGTGAGTGTAATTTTTATGTATTTTTTGTGTTTATTTCTTTTTACGAGTAAAACAAAAGAAATAGATGATACCTAACAACTTTGAAGAACCATAATTCTATGATTTGATGTTTATTATCCATTGGACTATGTTTATTGTGTTGAAGATGGTGTACCAACACTAGAAAAAGGAGTTGATATTACTATTACACAACAAAAAGAGCTTCTTGTGATGAAGTTGAAAGACTTGAAAACCAAAAATTACTCATTTCAAATTATTTATAATTTATCTTAGAAACTATTCTTTGACACAAAAAGATATATAAATGAGATTTAATGAAAAAATATCAAGGCTCATCATGAGTCAAATGTGCTAAACTTTAATCGTTTTGAAAGAAAGTAAAGTTATTGTGTAAAAGCTATTGAAATTGCAAAATAACATGTGATTTCATAGTGAGAAGATAGGAGACAACCATGGTATAAAAAGTTTTCACTAACTAATACCAAAATATGATTATGTTATGAGTTCTCATAAAATTTTAACGACAACATTAAATAACTCTTCATTGATGAACTTTAAAGCTCTGAAAAGGTCCATTCAATAATAAAGGAAGAAGCATTAAAGGCTTTTACAAATACCCATTTCAATAACTTTAGCGGAAGGGAAGGGGTAAAGGTAGAGGTAAAAAAAATATAATTAATTGCAAAAATAGATTGTTATAATTGTCATAAGCTTGAACATTATGCCTATGAATGCTACACTAAATTGATTACCAATAACAAAAAGAAGAAAAAATGTTGTTTATAAGAATTCATGAGAAGTTTCATCCAGATTTATGGTACGTTGATATTGATCACAACAAACATATGCATTAAGTAAGTATTTTTTTTCCTATTTTAAAGGAAGATTTTGGATATCTAGTGAGTTTTGGTGATTTCTAAACTATAAATGTGTTGATAAAAGGATATATTATAATAAAAATTAAAAATTGTTTAGTGAAAACCATTTCTAATGTATTTTATGTTTATGATTTAAAGAGAAATTTGTTGACTACTAGACAACTAAAGAAAAAAAGGTTATACAATAACCATACAAAAAGTGTTGCATGTGAGATATATGATCCATGTAAGGAAACTATTATTATTGTGTTAACCATATTACTTGAATTGGTTACTATTTAACTATCATGCTCTGCCTTTATATTTCACGTTTCTATTTTAGTATTGTAAGATAGATGAATACATCAATTTTATCCTTTTTCTCTCTCTCCATGCCTTTCACTCATTCTCTCTCTTATTAACATGGTATCATGACCAACTTTTTTGACTCATGCCTTCGTCTTTCTCTTCTTATTATGCTGCTATTCTTCCATCTTCCTTCACAATATCCTTTGTTCAACAATTTACAACTCCCATAAGCCTCAAACTTGATGAAGATATATTCCATTCTCTAGCATCATCAGGTTCTTGCCACTATCCGTGACCTTAAACTCTTGAGGTTTGTTAAAGAAAATCAAGTTCCTTCTCAATTTCTTTCATCTCCATTTTCTACTTCTCAACCTTCAGATGCTTTTCTTCAATATCAACTACAAGATCAGCTTATCATAGCCCGATTTCTTGCTTCAATGATAATACAGATTCTTACAAAAGTTATGGGTTTATATACTTCAATGCAAATTTGGAAATGTCTTGAAGATCAATATGCATCTCATACTTGGGCTTAAATTCAGAAGATGAAGTTGCTGCTAAAGACTCCCAAGAATGACAAAACGGTTTCTGCCTATGTTCATGATATTAAGAAGGTTGTAAACATGCTTGTTGCAATTGGTGCCCTAGTGACTACTGAAAATCACATTGAAAGTATTCTTGAAAGGTTACCAAAAGATTACAATGCGTTTATTGTTGTTGTCACGTCCCAAAGTGATCCTTGTTAACATAACTTATTTTATATTTAAGTTTATGTTTAAATTATTTATTTTCGGTTTAAAGTTGTTGGGTCCGTTTAGGTCCAATTTCTTCTTTTTATGTTACTGCCACTTGTTTTAGGCAAATTGTTTTTCTTATATATACACCGTTGTACTTTACTATTAGACACACAAGTGAATATAACTCATTCATCTTTTCTTTTCTCTCAGAATCTTTCTCTCCCTTTTACGCTACTGTCACCGTTTCTGTTTTGATTAGGGTTCTTCTTTTTCTTTCGTTTTCTCTTGGTTACTTGTTTTTCACATTGGAACGTCACCTAGGGCGAGACATCTTCACTCTCACTGATGTAATATGGTATCAGAGCTCTTTGAATGAAAAGCTCAGATGCGCCTCTTTCTGATTTTTCCTTTTCTTCTTGATTTTCTTGCTATTCTTCTCTGTTTTCTTGCACAAATTTTGACTATTTGTTTATATGCAGATAATGTATGATAAGAAACCTACATCGGCCTCCTCATCGGAGCAACTAGCAAACAAGTACCTCTATCTGCACCCTTGTGAGAATCTCGCTGCTTCACTGGTATCACCTGTTCTTGATTCTACAAATTATCATTCATGGAGTCGATCCTTTGTCGCTCTCAGTGCCAAGAACAAAGTGGAGTTCATTCTTGGTTCACACCCATGCCCGCAAAAAGATGATCTCACATTCTTGGTTTGGTCACACTATAATAATATGGTTGTTTACTGGTTAGTACACTTTGTTTCTATCCCTATTAGGCAAAGTGTTATTTGGATGGATGTAGCCCTTGATATCTGGAATGATTTAAAAGTTAGATATCCACAAGAAGATTTATCTCGTATTTCTGATATACAACTTGAGAGAGCTTCTTTAAGCCAAGGTGATTTGTCTGTTACTAAGTACTTTACAAATTTACGTGTTATTTGGGATGAATTAAAGAATTTCAGACCTAATCGTGTATGTACATGTTCTGTGAAGTGTTCTTGCTCTGTTAGTTCTATTAAAAATCAATGAAAATGTGAGGATTGTGCTATGCAATTTTTAAGAGGGTTAAATGATCAATATAGTAATATCTGTTCTCATGTTCTACTCATGGATCCCCACTTCGCCAATATCTGACATTTTTTCTTTGGTTGTACAACAAGAGACAATTATCCAGTGTTGTGCCTACCCTTAATCTTCATAGTCTCAACAATAGTCACACTACTACCTGCACTTTTTGTGGTAAATATTATCACACTGAGGCTGTTTGTTTTTGCAAAGTTGGCTTTCTTTCTACTGATGTCAAAACTTCAAAATTTTCTTCTACTAGAAAAGTTTGTACCTTTGGTAATCGCACTAGTCATACTGTTGACACATGTTATAAAAAATATGGTTTCCCTCTTGGCTATAAGTTTACTAACATGGCATCTTAGGTTCATAATCTGGTTACCACTAATGATACTTCTTTTGAGTCTTTTTCTAAAGAACAGGATGTCAAGAGTATTAATCTTACATCACAACAATGTCAATTTTTGACTGACATTCTACGTTAACAAAACCTTGGAGATCCTACTCCTTAAGCACAAATTAATCAAGTTAGCACCTTCTTTGCAGATGGGATCACCAACACCGAACAATCTTCAATGGGTAAGTTTCTTTCTTTATCTACAATTAAAAATTCTTAGATTATTAATTATGGTGCCACGGATCATGTTTGCCACAACTTAAACGCTTTTACTACTTGCACTAAAATTAAACCTGTTTTAATAAGTTTACCAAATGGTCAAACTGTTTATGCAACATATTCTGGTTTAGTGCAATTTTTTTATGAAATTCTATCTGTCTGATGTATTATATGTGCCTTAGTTTCAACTAAACTTGATATCTGTTTTTAAACTCTCACTACAACTTAGATGCACTTTAACTTTCACCTCTACTCAATGCATTATACAAGACAATCTAACCCGAGAGAAGGTTGGTATAGTTAAGGCCACTATTGGCTTGTATCTTGTTACTTCTTTATCTGTTTTTTGCAATTCTACACCACAAAATTTTGCTCATTTTATTAGTTGTAATATTAAGGACAAAACTCTGTGGCACTATAGAATGGGACACCCTTCACATTAAAGATTGCATGTCTTAAGCAAACAATATCCTTTTATTACTATTGATAAACTTCATATTTGTGACACTTGTAACCTTGCAAAGCATAAAAAACTCCTTTTTACTTCAAGTGCTACTGTTACCTCTGTTGTTTTTGATCTTTTACATTTAGATATTTGGGGACCTTGTCCCATTATTTCTATGCAAGGTTTTTATTATTTCTTGACTATTGTTGATGATTACTTTCATTATACTTGGATTATTCTGTTGCATAATAAATCTAAAGTTCGTCGGCACATTATTAATTTTACAGTTTTTGTTCAAAATCATTTCAAAACCACCATAAAGACTATTCAAACTGATAACGGTGCAGAGTTTGCTAAGTTAATTTTTTTTTGCTTCAAAAGGTATTACACACCAGATTTCTTGTGTTGAAACACCATAACAAAATGACATTGTTAAACGTAAATACTAACACATATTAAATGTAACCTGCTCTTTACTTTTTCAAGCTAATCTTCCTCCTATTTTTTGGGAGTTTGCTATCAATCATGTTGTTTTCTTAATCAATTATATTCATACTCCATTGCTAAATAACATTACTCCTTATGAAAAGCTTTTTGGAAAACCTTATAACATTTCCTTTTTAAAAGTTTTTTGTTGTCTTTGTTATGCTAGTACCATTACTGCATATAGAAAGAAACTGAATGATAGATCTGTTAAAGGTATTTTTCTCAGTTTTCCAAAAGGTTATATTTTCTTAAATTTGAAGTATCATAGCATAGAGATATCCAAACATATGATCTTTTATGAAAACCACTTTCCATATAAATTGGATTATGGCCTAACTAGGGACCCCAACACTTTATCTCTCATTGTTTCTAACACATATAATTCTGCTTATGATTTTTTTTTTTCTGATATTACACCTCCTCCCGAGCCATCAGTCTCTACTTCTGCATCCAACAATGCATCTTTAATAGAGCCACCACCTTTTGCTCTTCCACCTAGCACCTCACCTGATCTTTCAAGAAGATCCACTCGTCCTCGCAGACAACCTGCCTACCCTGTAGATTTTCAAACTGCAAACAATACTCTAAGTACCCGATACCCAATCCACAATTACTTATCTTACAATTCATTATCTTCTAATTTTAAAACTATTATCTCCTCTATTAACTTTACCCTGAACCACAGTCTTACACTGAGGCCTCCAAAAGTTCTTCTTGGCAATCTGTCATGCAAGCTGAGCTTCAAGCTCTTGCCACTAACAATACCTGACAACTTACCCTTCTTCCACCAGGAAAGAAAACTATTGACTGCAAATGAGTATATAAAATCAAACACAATTTTGATGAAACTATTGAACGTCATAAAGTTCGATTAGTTGCAAAGGGGTTTACCCAACTAGAAGGTTTAAATTTTTTAGACACTTTGGCACCTGTTGCTAAACTCACAATCCTGTGTTTACTTCTTGATGTCGCCACCACTAAAAACTGGATTTTAAAACAAATTGATGTCAATAATACCTTCCTTCATGGTGATCTTCATGAAGAAGTCTATATGACTCCCTCCTTGGCCTACCTCTTCCTTATCCCCAACATGTGTGCGAGCTTCAATGCTCTTTATATGGTCTTCATCAAGCTGGTCGCTAATGGTATGCCAAACTGTCCACTTTTCTTTTATCTAACATCTACTTTATTTTTTTTGCTGATCATTCTATTTTTCTTAAATACACTAATAATAAACTCACTGACATTCTTGTTTATGTTGATGACTTGGTACTAACTGGTGATGACATGGAGGAAATCAATGTCATCTCAACATCTCTTCATCACCATTTCAAGATTAAAAACTTAGGTAATCTCACATACTTTTTGGGTCTTGAAATCGCTTGTAATAGTGTTGGTTTTCATCCCAGACAACGCAAATATACTTTTGATCTCCTCCAACAAACTGGCATGCTTGAATCTGCACCTGTGGCCACTCTAATGACTCACACTTATCGTCTTTCTCCTGATCATGACACACCCCTTGATGCTGATGCCACTTCTTAATAGAAAAGACTTTTTGGCTGCCTCATATACTTAACAAATACTCGACCAAACATCTTCTTCGATGTCCACAATCTCAGCCAGTTCATCTCCGCACCCACAACTCATCATCAACAAGTTGTCTCTCGTCTTCTGTGATACCTTAAGGGAAATCCTGGTGATGACCTCTATTTTTCACGTACCAACACCCTTCAACTCCGTGGTTTCAGCGAATCTGACTGAGCCACATGCCTTGCCACAAGAAAATCAGTCACTAGATATTCCATCTTTTTAGGGGACTATCTAATTTCATGGAAATCAAAGAAGAAACAAACTATCTCTCATAGCTCTTCTGAACCTGAGTATAGAGCAATGTGAACTACAATGACTTATCTTCTTCAGGATTTACATCTCCCTCTTTCTCAGCCTGCCACTCTATACTATGACAACCAGTCTGCACTTCAAATTCCTTCCAATCAAGTTTTTCATGAATGCACCAAGCACATTAAAATTGACTGCCACTTGGTTTGTGAGAAACTCAATTCTGGTATACTCAAACTGCTTCCTTACCTCTGCTATGTATGTCGCGAATATCTTCACCAATCCCCTTGCTTTCACACAGTTCTGCACTCTCAAGCCCAAGTTGGGCATGACAAATATCTACTCCCCAACTTGAGTGGGGGTGTTAACATAACTTATTTTATGTTTAAGTTTCTGTTTAAATTGTTTATTTTCTGTTTAAAGTTGTTGGGCCCGTTTAGCCAAACTTCTTCTTTTTATGTTATTGCCACTTGTATTAGGAAAATCCTTTTTCTTATATATACACCTTTATACTTTACTATTAGACACATAAGTGTATATAACTCATTCATATTCTCTTTTCTCTCATAATCTTTCTATCCCTTTTACGCTATCGTCACCATTTCTGTTTTGATTAGGGTTCATCTTTTTCTTTCGCTTTCTCTTGGTTACTTCTTTTTCACATTGGAACGTCACCTAGGACGAGATATCTTCACTCTTACTAATTGTAATAATCCTTACTCTATCAATGAAATCGAATCTCTCTACCTTGCCCAAGAAAAACGGTTTCAAAGGTATAAACTTTCTAACTCAACCTTGTTTCAAGCTAATGATACTTATGTTTAGTGTCTCTTATTAACATATTGTTGTTTCAATGAGTTCTAAGAGGATGTTTTTGTTGAAAGTTCAAAGTGCTTAAACTTGCTTGATGATTGAAGTGAAAAGTTTCTCGTGACTTTCACATTTTCATTATGATCACTTGAATTTTGATGGATTGAAGAATTATCAACAAAAAGAATATGATGAAAGGTCTTTCATTGGTATCTTCACCAATATCCAGTCCATCCCAAATTCCCACAAGGAAAGTCACAAAAAATAAAAATATGTCCTTTTGAATTTCATTTGTAAGTTGTGGACTAATGAATCTCACATATAATACATATAATGGAGGTAAAAAATATTTATTATTTTCATTAATGATTATACTTTAAACACTTAGATTTATTTCTTACAAGAAAATTCAAAACTTTGAGTTTGTTTAAAAGAATAAAGGTGTGTGTTAAAAAAAAAGAAGGAAAAACCATTAAAACTTTTAAGACTGAAAATAAATGTGAGTATTAATCAACAAAATTTATTTTCTTTAATGACTGCAATATTAGGAGAGAACTCACAACTTGGTAAACTCCTCAACAAAATAGAGTATTGAAAATGAAAAATCAAACCATTATAAATATTGTGAGGAATATATTAGCAAAAGGGAAAATGAAGAGATTTTTCGTGAAAGTAACAAATTAGAGCATTCATGTGTCACTACAAAAATATCACTTTTATCGACAACCAAAATCGGTTACTAAAAACACTACAATTGATCGCTAAGCACATTTGCGATCCAAATAGACACCAAATAAAGATAGACGCGAAAACCCTAGTCGCAAAGCATTTAACGACCGAATTCGGTTGCTATTCCGTCCCAGAAAGTTTGGTCACCTGAATTTCAGGGGCCAAATTTGTGACCAATTTTTTTTTATGTTAAATTGGTCACTAAATTGGTTGCTAAAGTAAAAGGTGATAGTGACCACCATTTTCGATCGATAAGGGGTTGAAATAATTAATTAAAAATAAATAAATTGTGGTGGCTAATTCAGTGGCTAAATTGGAGACTTATAAAGACCAAATTTATTTTTGATGGCTAAATATATTTTTTTAATTACAACGATCAATCTTATTTCAGTTGCTAAACAACGACTGTTTAGAATCAACCACCAAATCTGTTTCGGTGGCTATTTTTATATGTATTATCAATACCTATTTTAAATGGTATTTCGAACTGTTTATAAACAATTTTCAAACCTTCTTATAAATACTCAAAATTCAATCAAGCTAAATAAGAATGAACTCCAATACATAATTTAAGAAAGAGTTGTATACAAATTAAAAGTAAATCATATTACACAACGAAAATTATTGTAAACAAGTTAAAAGAGTCAAATTTGTTATAAAATTCAACAGACAAATAATCTTCTTTTGCACTATAATGTGATCTCCTTTATGATGTCCAAACTGGTAGTAGGATCTGAAGGGTCTGACATGAGATTATTCATTTGAATGTTTTGTAAGATGAGTTGCATTTGCTCATCTTCTTTACGCATGTGTTCACTTTGTTGTTCATAATTTTTCATCAATTGTTCATATTTTCATCAATTTGTCTGCTCCTTGGCATCTTTTGCCATAAGTTCAACATTTAGCTTTTGAATAGTCTCACACATTCTTTCTATTTGATGGACTATTGGAGTTTGGCTTATAGCGGAGTGAGCACTTGTGAAACTATTAAACATTTTGCTCAATACACCAAGTCCATAGACATTTTCTTTTTGTATTTGCATCTCTAACAACATCAATATATATTTCATTGTCATCAATGGAGGCAACATGAGAGTTTTATGAAGATGAGTCTTCAAGTATCTGCTGTTGTTGGGCTTCTTCTCGACGTTGCTTATATTTTTCCTAAAAATGAAGTCAAATTTATTATTGTGAAGAAAAAATATAGTAAAAATTAAATTATAACTTAAAGTTTAAACGTACCGCAAGGTCACGGGTCTTGTCATTGACCCATTGTCCGATCTCCAATTTCGTCGTTCTTTCTACAACCTTCCAAGAAGTTGGTTGTCGTTCAGGCTTCTTAGTCTGCATAAATTTAATGAAAAGATATAATTGAATAACTAAGTTTAATATAATTAAATTAAATATAAATAAACACAAAAATATAATAAATCATTTTCTCAAAGTGAGCTGCTGTAGATATTGAACCATCACAGTAGATTGAGGCTCCCTTCTCAACAACCCAATTTGTCTTGGCAATGACATTCTTGGTTTTGGAATTCTGTAGAACTCCATTGTTGATCCAAGGTTGCTCAAACAAGTGGTGAAATCCAGGTTCCCTTATGATAATCATGCCTAAATTAGAGCATTCATGTGTTGAACATAAGTCCTACCTTTATTGTTCAAAACAAGATTTCAAAGGAAACTAGGAGTGTACAAAAATTAGTGGTTGAACATTTCAAAATCTTTGATTGTATTTCTTATGTCACTTGTTAGAAAAAAGAAAAAATATAAACAAAGACATGATCTTGACTTAAGAAAATGTTTGTTCATCTTAGAAGACATGATATCATAATATTATTGATTGTAGATGACAATTCAAAATTCATAACTTATATACTGAATGGATAACTTCATTAAAAAAAATATGTTTAGGAGTTAAAGCAAACTCCAAAGGTAAAGTCACATGTAGGCTCATTTTAGTAAAGAAGGATGCAAAAATACCTATATGATCACATACTTTTTATTAAAATTGAAGCTAAAGAAATAAATTCTAATTGCATGCTTACATGCCGATAATTCGTATTCACTAGAAATTATTTTGGACATGTTTGAAAAATTTTAAAAATTTGTGCAAATTAAGTTTGAAATGACTTAATTTGATAGACTGTTTTCTTGATAATGAAATAGTGTAAAGCTCCGGACCAAAATGTTTCTTACGAATATCCATAGCATAGCAACAAAAAGCTTGGGACCGAAACTCCTTATGATTTAAGAAAAAAAATTTCATTGAGTCTCTTAATTATTAAAATCCATCACCTAAATAAGAATGTCATAACATTCTCTCTTTAATTATAACTATTAATTGATAGAGCAAACAGATTACCCAAATAGTCATCATATTTAGATATTATATGATAGTTTCTTCTGTAACTACAAAGGATCAAATATTTGGTTTTAGTTCTATAAAAGTTTAATATATTTAATCCCTACATTTAACAAAGATAATTTAGTTTTAGTCTTTTTTTCATTGACTTTTTTCATTGACTTGAAAATGTATATCTTTCATTACAAGAAAATCATGAAATAGAAATCAATTTTTAAATACAAAAAATAATTAATTGTTATTGTGACTAAATTAGAAATTAGAGACTATTTTAGAGACAAAAAAATTTGATTTCTAAATTAATTTATATTATTGTTAAATGATTTCTAAATTGGTATCTAATTAGCAACCAAAGTTTTTGCTACCACATTTATAAGTTAAAATCTTGGTAGTTTTAGATACAAATTTAAAAACTATTTAACAATAATAGAAACTAATTTAGAAACCAATTTTTTTTTTCTATAAAATAGTCTCTAATTTAGTCATTATAACAACTAATTATTTTTTGTTTTTAAAAATTGGTTTCTATTTCATAATTTTCTTGTGAAAATTCATAACCAAAAATGGATTTTCCTGGTTGGTCTTCTCCTCCTCACGTTCATGTTCACTGCAATTTATGACAACTAAGGAACTGATTGTTAAAGCCAATAATCAGACTTACACTTTCATATTTACTGTGTTATCATAAAATGGTTTAGAGCTGAATTTCCATCAAGTCCTTTGCCATCATAATAAGCAATGAAATCTTTGAGTGATGTTTCTCTATAAACTGGGGGGTTATCTTCTGATAATAGTTCCTTGATGGGCCCATACATTCTTGCTGTTGGATAAAGGTGAAGAGTGAAAAAGCATGCCACTGATACTCTTGGCCCTATGCGATTTGCAAGCACACGGTGCTCCACACTTTTGAATCTACCATTGGATATTAGCTGCAATTAATTTTGCAACATAAAATCCACTCATCATTCATTCATACCAATAACTAAATTCAGAATCAGACACGTGCAAACATATAAAGGCAGAGTTGTGTTGGTGTCTGATAAACTTACAAGAAAGAAATGATCAATCTTTAGGCATGCAAATTATGTTAACAGACTTCCAGTTTATGCACATCTGTCCTATGGAACCTTATTATCCAGTCATTCCAGTTTTTGCTTAATCCTTAACATTAATTCATAGGAAAAACAGTGAAGATATACTGCAAGTAATAGTCAAAATTTTATTTTATCAAGTTGAGGATCTGACTGATAAGGTAAGGATATGCTTAATGCTCTAGGCTGAAAATGAAAAATAGAGCCTAGATACACGAAATGTACTAATCTAGTTGTGAACAAACCACTCAAACTTTTGAATTAACTCTAAACAACTTTTGAAAGTAAGGAAAACAAGTTAACTGTTTCTGGTAAAGTTTCACAACTTTATGTAAACTCTCAAGACAATCTTGATTATGAATTGTAAAAGAAATATCAAATTCCTTATCAGTTGTGATGGAACAAATTTGCATCCATATTATATGGCAAACTGGTTTAAAATGATCAAAGTATCAAACTATACAATGTCATATGGTATCTAAAAGAAGGCTAAGTACTAGTCGTAAATGCAAATCATATAGGATTTCATTAGGGTGCAAATGGAATACATTTTCATCACCATCTTTCTTTCTTCTCCCCCATCCTCCCATTTCTGAATTAAGGTCCTACAACTACATCATTAAGGAAGAAAAGTAATTCTTATGCACCACACTCATTGTATATTTCATTTATGGAGTATTAAAAGGGAGGAAAAGGAAGACCTGCAGCAGATCTCCAATGTTAACTACTAGAGCTTCAGGAACAGGGGGAACATCAACCCATCCATTATGGCTCAAAACTTGGAGCCCTCCAATGTGATCTTGCAGCAGAATTGTAAGAAAATCAGGGTCTGAGTGCCTGGTAGTGCCCATAGTGAGTTCAGGCTCAGGACACGCTGGATAATAGTGAAACAAAATTGAGTGACCCTTTGCACAATCCATGCCTTCAAGATGGTCAGGGTTAAGTCCAAGTGCTTCTGATAACAACCCAAATAAAACTTTACCCAACACATGAACTTGCTTAGAGTATTCCATTGTCACATCCCTACAAACCAGATCAAATGACTCAAAAAAGGGACCTTTAAGGTAAAAAATGTGAGCAAACAGTGTATGTGGCTTGCCTAAAATCATAAACTGCTATATATGCTAAATTTATTGATATTTACAATATCTGCTAAAAAAACATACTAAGAGTAAGTTTTGATTGGTTTATAATGTAATAACAAAAAATCCTTTTGTTTTCAATTTATGTCCTTCAAAACTAAAGTTTTTTTCTTTTATCCAAATGACTTAAACACATGTAAGATTTTACAACAATTCAAACACTCTAGTCAACCAATTCAGCCATACTTAGTTGACCAGAATTAATTTCTAATCTCATAATTAATATAAACTTTTGTTACCTAAATAACCAAGTTAAAATACCACTGAAACTTGAGTTCATGAATGTATAAGAAGCTTTGGACGATGAAAGTCCAAAGTTACCTACAAATAGGAGGCAATGCTTGAGGATCAAGAGGCTCAGGACCCATCACACAGAAAAGAGTGTCTCTCCAATTAGCATACTTTGACTGATACAAATCAAAGTTGCTCCCATACTTCACTTCTTCATCACCTCCCTGCTGTAATACTCTCCCTTCACCTCCTGCGCCAGCTCGTGGAACTCACGCGCCGCCACCAGCGTCTCCTCCAGCACTTTCACGGGTATTCCGTGATTCACCACCTGGAAGAACCCCACCGCTTCAGCCGCCCTCCGGACTTCGGACACCAAGTCGGCGCGGTCTCCTGCGACGCGACCGAGGTCGATCACGGGGACCATGAACTGTGCACCGGGCTTCCCGCCTGATAATTGGTCGCCGTCGCCGAGGTCCTCTGGCGGGCGGATGAAGAACCGTGGGAGTTTGTTGACGCCAGAGTCGACTAGGCCTTTAACGCCAGCTTTGGAGTCGTCGAAGGACTTTAGTTCCTGCAAACGGTCGTAGTTTTCTCCGGCGCCGGCGACGTCCATTTTGTTCGGTGTGGAACACTAGAACGTTAGCTTTCTGTTCTGAGACTCTGACTTACTTTGATATATATCAGTGTTTTGTTTTTAATATTTTTATGGAATTGCCAGCTTTAAACACAACTCATACATTTGTGCATGTGGAATACTCTGTATGTGCATGTGGAACACTGTCAACTTCAACAGTAAAAACTCATTTTTATCTTTTACCAGAATCAAACAATATGATTCTTGTTGAAGAATTCAGAACTAATTATTCTTTGTTATATGGTATAGATACAAAATTGTTATTTGAGGAAGCAATAATTAAATAGAGAAAATAGAATAATGATACCGAAATTTTTTTATGCGAGAAAATCTTTTTAAGTTAAAACCTACGAACTAGTTAAAAGAATGTCTCAGTATGAAAGTAGGATTATAATATTTGTTTCTCTCACTCTATGAGAATAACTCTTAATCTCACCCAGCAAGATGAAATACAATATCTCTCTAACCTCTTATTAGGATTTTTAATCTCACACTATGGTGAATATTAACTCTATTATTTACTCTCTCTTCTCACTTGCTTGCATTTCTCTTCCTCACAGGTTCTCTTTATATATAGGAAAGAAGAGAAAAACTTCTTCATAAAGAGATAATGAATAATTAATGCTTGTCATATTTTCAAGATACCTTGAAAATATTATCAACATTTTTCTAGGTTGAACTTCATAGTCTTCAAGATATAATTCCAAAACTTTGGAATGACCATCATTGAACATATTCAATGGATCAATTATCAAGATTCATTGGTCACAGTCTCATTAAATTAAGGAGGAATTCCCAACAAATCTCTCCATTCCTTTCTTAATTGAAGGATTTTAATAATCTAGCTCCCCTACAACAATCTATTAGCTTATTAGCGGAAATTTCCTTTGTCAACATGTCAGACCAGTTGTCATCTGTATGAACCTTCTCTAGATGCAACTCTCCATCCTCCAAAGCATGTCATATCCAATGATAACGATAATCAATGTGCTTTGTTCGAGAATGAAATGTAGGATTCTTAGCTAGGTGGATTGCACTTTGGTTGTCACAATGGAGAACATGTCTTTCTCGAACATAACCCAATTCATGCAAGAGATTTTTTTTATATTTTATCTCTTTCCAACTTCAGATGCGATAATGTATTCTACTTTAGTTCTTGACAAAGATGCAAAACATCTTTGTAACTTGGATTGCCAAGATACAGTTTCCCTGCAAAAGTAGTTAGATATCCTGATTGGATTTTCTAGAAGCTACTTCTCTAGCCATGTGTGCATCTGTGTATCCCACCAACTTAGGATCTTCATTACCAAAACATAAACATCTTTTGGTAGTTCACCTCAAATATCGCAATATCCACTTCACTGCATTCTAGTGCTCTTCGCCAGGATTGGACAAGAATCGACTCACAACACCAACTACATGGACAATATCTAGTCTTATGCAAATCAAGGCGTACATTAGGCTTCCTACTACAGAAGTATAAGGCACTCTGCTCATTTCTTTCTTTTCTTTTTCACTAGTTGGACATTGCATTGTGCTTAGCTTGAAATGTTCGGCAAATGAAACACTTACAGGTTTTCCCTTATCCATGTTGAATATTTTGAGAATTTTCTCAATGTACATCTCTTGTGATAGCCATATCAACTTCTTGGAGTGATCTTTGATCACCTAAGTTTTTCATGGCAAAAGACTTGCTTAAAGCGTTCTTCAAACCAACAATCTTCTTATACCACACTTCCTCTGGAATCTCTCCATCTAGAGGTCTTGAAGGTGTTAGGTTTATGAGATCAACTGCAATCTTTATTGCTTCACCCCAAAAAGACTAGGGGAGGTTAACACCTTGTAACATGCATATGACTTTCTCTTCAATAGTACAATTCATTCTTTCGGCTACTCCATTCAGTTGAGGAGTCTTTAGTGGTGTTTCCATCATTTTGATGTCATACATTTTGCAATAGGCTTTAAAAGGACCACATATTCTCCACCATTGTCTGATTTCAGACACTTAAGTTTTTTCCCACTCTCATGCTCCACTAGAGCATGGAATTCTTTAAATGCTGATCTTTGGTTTTCAGCAAGTACGCCCATACTCTTCTTGAGTGACATCAATAAATGAGACAAAGTAGTAGGCTCCACCAAGAGATTTTTCAGATGGTACACAAACATCTATATGCACAATAGGGATGACAAAGAGGGATGTGCGACTCGTTGAAAAAAATGCAGGGCGGGCTACATATTCCAATCCACTCATTCGCTTAGGCCCATCCCACATAACCCGCAGTCCGCGAGGACCAAGTGCGGGATGGGACGGGTTGACCCACATGACCTGCATAACTAAAAAATCTAGAATTTTCTTTCTGCACCCCCAAATTTTCTTCATGTAACTTCATATTTCACATTCCAAAATTTTTACTCACATCTTATTACGACTGTGTCATGAGAATAATATTGTGAGACCATTTGTATAATGCATCTAAATAATGAAAAGAATTAAATTTATTCAAAAAATTTATTTATTTATTATTTTTTTAAAAATATTTCTTATGCAGGTTGACTCGTAAACCCACGAGCCAACCCTTATGCGGGATGGACTAGTAAAATCAGGCCACATATTCTATGTGGGGCAGACCAATGATAAGTGCCAAATGTTAATAATATTTTATATTAAAATATAGGCACTTATGAGTATTAATTGATAAAATAAACATAAAATAACTCCTAATTTATGAATTTCTACCTTTTTACATATTTTGTGATTTTAATTTCAATAAGAACGATTTAATCCCAAATTTGTTTTAATTTCAGAATTCTAGGGAAGGATGGAGATAATTGGGCAAAAAGAGAATATACAAAGTTAAAAAGGTAAAGCTGGAACGCACCAGCACTCACCAAAGCTCGCCCAAACTCGCCTAAGTCAGACGCCCCAGAGGATCTCGCTCAATCTTCCAAGCGAGAAGGCACTTAGCCCAAGCCAATTAGGTTAAATAGGAGGCTTGAGGCACAACCGTAGGTGTGCAAGATTGAGAGGAAAACCCCATTGAGTGAATTGTAGTCCAATTGGGAGAATAGAAGGTTTTAGAAACCCTATAAGAGGCAGCCGTCAAGGAGAAACATCTGAAATCTTCTTTTCTCGCTCTCCCTGTTTGTAACAACCATCATGTGTGGCTAATTCTACCATTTGAGATTAGGAGTAATTTGTTCAAACTCTTATCTATTGACGTGATATCTAAACATAATATTTTGTTCTTGATTTATGACAGGTATAATTGTTTTGTTTGTAATGCTTGGTTTACCATGATCTCGAGATTTAGATTTGACTAGAAAGTACTTCTAAGTTTCTGACCCAAACAATAATGCTTAACATATTTCAATGTTAGGAATAAATTTGAAATGTTAATTGCTATCAATGTCTGATCTTAACGATAATAATTTTTTATAAATATGCGAGGAATCGATATTTAGGAAGCATCTTAATAATTTTATATGCGATGAATCGATATAAATGATTTTTATATGGGCATCAATATCAATAAAAGGAAACAATATTGTCATGCTAATCAAAATACAAAAGATTGAGAAAGATGAACCTCATTCCATATTTTTCCAATTGAAACAACAAACTCTTTGACTTGTTTTCTTATTAATCATTGCCATCAAAACAAATTCCAACAAACTTTATTATTTTATTTTCTATTTAGTGAATCTTTTACTTGAATATTCAACTATTCCTTGTGGGTTTGATATCTGTCCTTAGGGACAAATTATTACTTCCAACAACGGTGCACTTGCCGAAAAAAGTCATCAGCCAACCCAACCCACATTTTGCAGGCCAAATGCGGGGCATACCAGTTCGCATTGCCATCCCTAATGCACAAGTTCAAGTACCTTCTGTCTCCTTGAGGGATCGCCTGATCTATAAAAACTGACTCTACATTGTTTACCATAAATGCCATTAGTACAGGATTCCAAGATTTGACCCTTTATACCTTGCAAGTGATTTTTGGCGAGCATCTAGAGTGTTTTCTCACTCATATGCCCCAATCGTCTCCGCTAAGGATATTTGGAATCTGTAGCAACATTTGATTCTCCAGAAAAAAAATTCTTCCTTGCATAATGTAAAGGGATCCTTCCTTTGAACCTCTGGCAATGACTAGGTTCCATTTTGCTAGTTTCCACTTTCCAGTACCAAAGTGGCTTATAAACCAACATCATCCAACTTACTCGTTGAGATAAGGTTGAGAGGCATTTCTGGAACATGCCTCACTTCCTTCAGTACAATCTTGTTTCCTATGTCTATTAGTAACATAATATCACCAATACCTACAATCTTGCTTGTAACATGGTTTCCCATTTTCATAGTACCATATTCACATTTCTTGTAATTTGAAAAGAAATCTTCATGTGGAGTTATATGGAAAGAGGCACCAGAGTCAACGATCCAAGAGGAATCACCATATGCAACATTTAGGTAATTGTCTTCTCCAATAAGAAAAACATCATCGTCTACGACAACGACTGTGATTGGAGTACACTCCTTCTTCTTTGCATCAACTAAGTCTGGATGAACAGTTCCGACTTTCTGGTCTCTCTTTAGAAATCTGCATTCAAATCTCTTATGATATTTTTTACTACAATAATAGGATATTGTTGTTCTTGTGTGAGATTGAGAACGACCTTTGGCTTTGCTTTTGTTTCTTACACGGGATTAATTTCTCCCATGGGTTTCACCTCTTCCTCGCTTCTCAATAACATTTGTTTTATATTGAAAATTTGTACCTCTTGTTGAAGATGGATGAAGCTCATCTCTACCTAGCCTTAGTGTGTTTGATGTAGATGTTAGCTAGTTTGCTTTGTAGGTTGCAATGTGTCTTAGATGATCTTGTATTCTAGGGTTGTGTGTATTCAAGGTTGCCTTTTGCTACATGACCTATCCTAGATGCCGAACCAAGCATAGATCAAGCACTTGAAGTGGTTAAAAGATTTTCCAAAAGGTTTTTAGAGTTCTCTCCAAAAATCAGGATACTGCACAAAAAAAAAATCTGTTTCGCTGTAAAAGAATAGGTTTATTTTTGGTGTGCTGAAAGGATTTTCGAAAGGTGGTTAGGGCACCAAAGGTACAACTCAGTCAGTTATTTCAGTTAGCTGAGTTGGCACTTTTCCAAAAATAAATTTGTTTAGTTTAAAACTGAATCTGTTGTTTTCATAACAGCTTTTCAACTATTTTTTTTGAAAAGAAGTTAGAAACTGTTTTCTATATAAAGAAAAGCTTCTCTCACATGAAAGGTTGTTGAGCAATCACGTTTTTGACAGAGATTAAACACTTTCTATGTGAGAAGAAGGATTGAATTGAGTTTTTGAAAGGTTTTCCAAAGGGATTTTCAAGTGAGCTTGTTCTAGGAAAACTTTGATCTTGGTGAAGGTGCTGGTGCAGTTCTGCAGCAAATTGAACTACTGGTTTTGAGTTCTTGCAT
>Ga0123342_1003551_pt1 | contig 24914 bp, 9 predicted proteins | sample Turbeawhitnodule_FD_89960 | JGI IMG/M metagenome (GOLD analysis project Ga0123342, IMG submission 89960) | Root nodule microbial communities of legume samples collected from Mexico - Turtle bean Mexico white nodule | ecosystem: Host-associated > Plants > Roots > Nodule | place: Mexico: Nepantla... | reverse complement strand
TAGATAGAATTTTCTCATTTTTCACTTGTAGTCGATTTCAATTTTTCTCTCACACACTTTTTAGTATATATATATATATATATATATATATATATATATATATATATATATATATATATATATATATATATATATATATTTGTATTTTTTTTGGTTGATGAAACAAAATACATTTGTGTTAAGCAGAACCACGTTGAGGGATACCTAGAACTATCAGCTAAGACAAAGACCTACTTTTCGACTGCTGTTGCCTTGTGGGATGCGGAATTTTATGTTAAAGTTGATGATGATGTTCATGTCAATTTAGGTAAATAGAAAAAAATATTCAGCGTGTACGCTTAATCATTGATAATATGATATGTGGAGTTATGGGAGAAAGTAACTGGTAAAGTTGAAGTGATAAATCTAAGTCAGTTTTTACACATGATATGTGCAGAAAAAATAACTTATTTCTTTAAAAAGGAACGCTAAATCATTTAAATTTATTACAAATTTTCTATAAATATGATTACAGAATGAGGAAGACTTAAAAAAATTACTGTTAGAAATTCTATTATTTTTACTTCGTAATTTAGCTTAGGAACATAAGCCCAAATTATACGAGACTTATATAGACTAGTAAATTTCTTTTTATGTATTTCGCTTGTTAGTAAAACTGCCTAAGATGTTGTTTAGTAATAAAATAAAATAAAGTATCTAAGGGATCACATGACTTAGTTTGTGGGAGAAACTCTTGTGCATTAACAGGTAGCTCGACGAACCATTGACTTTGAATTTTGTCACCTTGTATTCCTGTGCTTACATTAGAGCATAAATCGTCAATCTTGTTGTACAACTAAATTCATTTATCCATCAGCAGCTTCCTTAATTGTATACATTAAAAAGTTGAGGTTTGTGTATACTATCTGCAATAGGCCTGACCTGACACCATTTTGTTACTTTCCAATTAAAGTCATGGCAATGCTTAGATTCTTCTCTATGTTTGGTATATTGAACTGTTATATTTTTTTGCTTTCTGCAGTGTTATGGATTGAGAGCTGGTACATTCTCTATAGAACATTCTTGTAATTGTGATGTTGCTCTCATAGTTGTATTTGGAATGTTTGCTTAATTGGATGGACTTTAATAAAAATTGACAGAAAAGTGAAAGGCATAAAATTCACTTGAGTAATGATTATTTTAGATTTTGTTTGACTACACTTCATAATAGATACTTCATTGTCTATCCTCATTGTGCTTATTGTGCCTTTTTGCAATCTCAGCAACACTTGGATTGACTTTGAGTATGCACCGAATGAAACCTCGGGTGTATGTTGGGTGCATGAAATCCGGTCCTGTCCTTGCTCAGAAGTAAGAAAGCCTGTGTATTATATTTTTTCGGTTGCAGTTTAAAAACACTTCCTTAGTGTAACCATCTTACCACAGGGGAGTTAAATACCATGAACCAGAATACTGGAAGTTTGGAGAGGTGGGAAACAAGTACTTCCGTCATGCTACAGGACAATTATATGCCATTTCCAAAGATTTGGCTACTTATATATCAATAAATCAGTAAGTCTTGTTTTCCTTGCTCAAAACTGTTAAAGCACACAGGCAAGTGGGTGTTTGTATGTCAATTATTGAGATTTTCATTAGGTTGGAACAAGTGCAGACTAACAGCTTCATGGACTCTCCTCTACTAGGAAAGAATTGAATATTATACCAACGAATGTAGCATTTAGTGCTACTTTGATGGACTGATAACAGTTTGATTTACAAATACCAGGGATGTGCTACATAAATATGCCAACGAAGATGTTTCATTGGGATCTTGGTTTATTGGTTTAGACGTGGATCATGTTGATGATAGGAGAATGTGTTGTGGCACACCCCCTGGTATGTTGATTTTTATTTTACCATAATCTATTCAAGAGAAAATTCATGTTACCCACTATAATTAATCCAATACTTTTTCACAAGCATTATATATAAATCTGAGCAACCAATGAAAAGCCTATCATCAGAATGTTCATGTAATTTGAGATGTCGTTAGTTTTCTTTCTGAATCTGTGATTCCATGTAAACCTGACAAAATGATAAATTTACATGGTTTTTCTTGGCTAGATGACAAGATCATAAGTTTATGTATTTAACAGTAGTGGTGCTACCCTCCTGCAGATTGCGAGTGGAAGGCACAGGCTGGTAACGTATGTGTTGCTTCGTTTGATTGGAAATGCAGTGGAATCTGCAGGTCTGTAGAGAGGATGAAAGAAGTTCACCTGCGTTGTGGGGAGGATGAAAACGCTTTGTGGAGTGCAGCCTTATAAACCAAACAAGTAGTGCAATGAAAATTCAGAAACCTTGAAGAACAGACGAATGGTGCAGGCCATAGACGTAGTATGAGAGTAGTAGTTGGTGGATGAAAATGGTATTAAGATAGTTGATATGTGTAGCTGCTTGGGAGCCATACAATTTTGCTGAACTGAGTTGCAGCTGCCAAAGAGAATGAAGAAGATAATGAAGAAGAGAATGCAGTAGAGTATATATAGTAGCAGCAATAACCAACCCATTCTTTTGTTGTTTAGTGGCTGGAGGGCTTTACATTCTAGTTCTCTGTCATGTCTAACGCTTCACAATAATTATTACTTTACTCTTTTTCTTACACAGCTTTACTATAATTTTATTTATTTACCTCACAACAAAATTTATGGAGTCATTAAATAAACAATGATTCAATTTTATTGTTTTTTAATAACTGTTATATTTTTTAAAGTAATTCCACATCTAATATTATTATATAATAAATGTTATTCTTAATATCAAGTAGAACAATTTTTTAGTTATTATGATTATAAGTAATGAATTTAAAAGTTATTGCAAACAAATTGTTCATTCATAAAAGAAAAATAAAATAAAGAATATGATTGTTAATGCGAAAATACAAATATAACTTCTGAAAAAAAGAAAAGAAACTGACACCTATTTTTATAATAAATAACCAAAAAAATTCATGATATTCAAAATTTGTTATTAGAAAAAATATTTTTCATTAATGATAAAGAAAAAAATGTTAGATTAATTCTTTAATCACATTTTTTAAATGATGAAAAGATATGCATAAATATATTTCTATATAGAGTTTGTATTCGTAAGATTAATATACAACTTTTTATTGAATCAACAATTAAAGGTATCAAAATAATCATTTACAATAATGAAAGAAACGCAGGGAGATTTGGTAAATAAAATAAAATATAATTCAATTCAATTTAATGTTATACACAAATCTTTAACTTAAAAAAAGAAAAGCAGGTCTTGAATTGGTAAAAAGTAAACACTATAGAAAATAACGACCTAAATATGCAGTAGCATATAGTTTTATCTTTTTTTTTAAAATATTACTCATTAATTTTAAAATGGTCTATATAATTAAAAGTAATGTTTTAAGGATACAGGCTAAACAATATCAACAAAAAAGGAGAATAAATTGGTTAGAGAAATTTTTTTTTTATAAAAGTTTTGATGTTAGACATCGCTATGCAACTTGACATCTCAGTTAGGCTGACACCTCAAGTAACAACAATCATCTGTCATCACATGAAAAAAATATTATTAAAAACAAGAAAAAGAAATAAAATACAAAAATATGGGGGGACTAGACCAAAACCCACATGTTAACTAAAACGATACATAGGTAGACTATACTTATTCATAAAGAATTCTAAGAACAGACTAGATGAAAGTCTATTATACCAATGAAATGATTCTCTATGAATGAATCCTAAATTAGCCAACTTATCAGCACATGCATTTTCCTCACGAAAAATATGAATAATCCTAAACCTGATTGTCCTATAGAAATTAAGACAAGTATTCATCGATTACGAAGCATCCACGGAACATTAGTTCTAGCAGTAAACGCAGCACAAACCAAGACGAATCACATTCAAGCCAAACATTAGTAGGTCTCATGTTTTGAACTTCCTGCATAGCATATATAACTCTATAAAACTCAGCAACCAAAACACTCTGAACTTCAAGAAATGTTGAAAAAGCACCAATAAATTAGAGAAATCTTTTAACAATGATTGCTTTTAAAAAAAAATTAACCACTTTACAATATATTTTAAGAAGCAATTTCGATAGTATTCTTTAAAGCAAAGAGAGAAAAAAAAAGCAATAAAAGAAATGAAACAAATAAAGAATACCAGAGTTTTTTTTATAGTTTTTTTATTCTCTCTTTATAAATGTTAAAGTTTCAATATAAACAACCTAACATTGATTTGTTTCGCTATTATTAACAGTGAATACAGTTACGTAAATCTACCAAAAATAATATACAAGCACAATATAAAATATGAGGTATTTTAGAGAAATGAGTAAAAGAAAAAAAAAAAAATATTCCTAAAGAACTTGTAAATGTCATTTGGTTCAATAACACTTCTCGATTTAGCTCAAAATATAATTCTAAAGAACTCTTATAAAAATTAAAAACATTTTCGAAAATAATGTAGTATATCAGTTATTTATTTATCTATTTTTATTTTAAAATAATATATTTTATTTAAAAAAATACAGTTAATCAATTATATTCATTTGAATGAATTTGAAAATTTATTAAGAAAAAATTAATCTATTGTTTTAAGTAATAATTAATTATTCGTATAAATATTTTTAAAAAAATAAAATAAAAATTAATTATTTTTCAACATAATCAATATGATAATAAACTATAAATTTAACATAATAGTTTATTATCTGTAAGTTTAATAGTTTTCTTAAATCTAAGTATCTCAAAATAATAAATTATATTATTCCTTAATTGATTAAAGTATTATTGTTAAGCGTTTAAAATATATTTTTAAAAAGAACAAGCGTTCCTTAATTAAGTAAATACAATGTACTAAATATGTCTAATCTATGCATACATAATCAAAATCAAAATAACTATATATAATGTCTTTGTAATTTATAAATGTAGCATCGCATTTACACTTGCCACACATAGACATGTAATGATATGCATTGACCAAGCAAGTTATTAATAAATAAGAACGAAAATTGTGAATGTTTACTTAACCCACCGAGCATAAATAAAAAAATAAAAAAGTGACATAGTAAATAAACAAAATCATTTATCTTCCAATTATTTTAACACAAGTGTATTTGAACCCACCTTTTATTTGTTGTGCAGAATCAAAAGATTTTTTTTTAGGACCAAATCATTGAGACCTCTTGTAGTTGGAAACATGCCCAAATGAATGTTGGTGCTTTAAATGTAAACAGAAGAGAAAGGCAATTGTAAAGAGAGATTTATTTTTGAGTGATATGTTGGTAATCTTACATCAAATAAACCAAATTACAAATGAAAAGATAAACCAAATTATAAATGGAAAAAGAAATAATTTATTTATTGAATGAATTAATTTTGAAATTACATTGACCCAAGTTACAACCTTCAATTTGATGTTGGGAAAAGTAACATTTTCCTTTATCTTTGCCAATTGCCACTTCCCACTTCATTGATTTGCCTCTAATGAAGTCCCTACCATCCTCAAAACAGAAAATACAATAAAAAAGCTAAAATAATTTCCCTACCTACTCTACCAATTCACCATCCCACATCAAAATATTGGTCACTGCTTTTCTGAGACACAAAAAAAAAATCCTAATAAGCTGCTCACCCAAATTAGGTAGCATAACATTCATTTACAATTCCTTTTTGCTACCAATGAATTCTAAGCACAAGAATAATAATAAAACTCAATGGTGTTGCAGATTACCAAGGAGAAAAACTTACTAAAGTTGGCCTTGTAGTAAAGAGTTTGAGTAGTATGCATGAAGTCTTAGATTTGATCTTTGGTGCCGCCATTGTAATAAAAGAGATTTGTAGAGAAGGAAAATGTGATAGTCTGAGATCAATTACATGTGATATTGGCACGGCTCAATCAAACAACACAGAGTTTTGGATAACAAAACACTGCCTTCTGATTGAACCGCACCAATATCTCAAGTTCTTAATTGTACTCTTTGAAGTCTGATCCTCCACCACTTTCCATTCCTGCACCTTCTTAAGAAAGAAACAAGCATTGGTTAATTAATGTGATAAGAAAAGCTTACCCACCCCAATGGTAACTGCAGTATATCATCACCAGAAAGCATAATACTTGGAAATTTTGATGAAGAAAGCATGTTCCTTTGAAGTATAGAGTGTCCTGTGAGATTCCTAAAATATAATGGAAGAGAGAGAGGGAGAGAGAGAGGCAGAGCCTTAAATATGGTGGCATTTAATTTGCCAACGACTCAGCCAAAAATAGGAGGGGGCACATTAAATTGTGAGAGTGGAAACAAAGGGAAAAGAAAGGCATATTTTGAAGTGTGACAAGAAGAGAAGGGCAGTGAGACAATAAAAACGAGTCCAGGTTCCAGGGTTTTATATTTATGAGTCTCAGAGGGTAAGTTGGTATGCTGCCAACCACATTTGAAATTCAAATAGTATGAAATGGCTTTTAGAAAGTTTGTGAGTGGTTGGTGTGAAATTGTGAATGTAGTGATTTGATTGAGTCTTGCTAACTCATGTCATTGATTCTCTATTCAACCAATTATATTTGGTAATTGGTTTCTCAACAACATATCTATGTGCTGCAAAAAGTTTGATTTCGTCAATATCAAACTCATCTTCACTTTCTTCCACATTCAAAGGCAGAGATAGATGGACAGATACATAATCAAACCGTCTTTGGTATAAATCCATAGAAGGAATAACTAGGAAAGTATATTGAACAGAATTTCTTTTCTTTTCTATTTTTTTGACATCAGAGGTCTTAGTTCTTTAGTTTATGATTAAAAAGGGAGGAAAGGAAAGAAATGAACAGGATCCACAAAATCCCATGGAAGAGGTGGTTGTCACGTCTAGTAACCTTCAATGAATTTCAAAACTCTGGCTTCTTTGTTGTTATTTTTCATCAAAACCATGTGGAGATTTTAATGTTGTTTATAAAAAAAAATTGATATAATAATCCTGTACAATTTAAAGCTGAAGCTAGTCTTTGTATGAATTTGAATTAATGGTTGCTAAAAAAATGTTTATGAAGTGTTAGTCTTTTTTTTTATAGAGTTGGGGTGCCAGCTGGTGGCACCTAAATTCTCCTTTTTGATGAGAGAAGCAAACAGTGTTAATCAGTTCTGATGCATAGGTTGGGAGGGACCCTGTGACCTGTTATGTTGCTTCGAGTATTTCCGCCAGTAATGCCCTTAACTAAGGGGAAGATTTGTTTGCACACGTTTTTGAAGGGAAAGTGTTACTTTATCAACACTTTGGCACCACAGGTTAGGAAGCCAGGGGAATAAAACAATTGCAAAATTAATTAAATAACTAGGAACAATCTTTTTTTTTTTTAGTTTACTTCGCAATAATTGGATTACAATTTAACTTGATTTAGTCCAACCCTGTAAGACTGTAAAAAAGTGTTTTGTAACATGAGATGGTTAAAGCTATAGGTTAATGTTGTTGATTGTACTGTTTGAGGCATATTTTCTTTTAGGAAAGAAGATGTTTAAACTCTTCAGTGTTATAGAGATTGTTTTGATGTACCAAAACAAAATTTAAGTTCATTAAAATTAGATGAATTTGGTATAAATGTGATTAGAAAGGAGTTTAAGAAAGTGTATAAATGGAGAAAAGCAGAAAGAACTGCTTTGGCAGCTTAGAATGGTGGCAATAAAGAGTTGCATTGTAGATGGAGAGAGTGTGTTCTAGAGTTGGTATTAGAACAACAATGGGTTTGTTCTAATTAAGTAGTAATAGAATGTTTTGGTTGGGCATGCAGTTTTGTTGATAGAGGCATCTGAGCACTATTTTGGGGACAGACCCCAAAATGATGGTCATTGGAGTTCAGTCCAAATCTCCAATTCCAGCTAGGGACACTTGGAAATACCAAAATTAGATCAAAGAGTTGGCCAAATGTCAATTCCAAATAAATGCCCACACAAGATTGTGACTTTCTTTATCTACTCGCTGTCTTCAAGTACCTTCTCTGTTTTAATACACACAAATTAATATTGGTCCAGAAAATTTATAGATAGTATTCAACCAACTGCATGTCTGGATCTGCAACAGATTCTTTCATTCAAATTTACCATCACACTCTCCTTTCATCCATCCCATTTACTAACTGTTTTAATTATTACTTTATATATAAATATATATTAGTATTTGGAATGTGTGACCAAACACACATGCAAATCAAAAGTAGATTTTGCTGCATTAACCTTTTATTTTTTTGGTATCTCCCAAAATTAATATATATTTAAGATCATAAATTTTTAAAAAATAAAACATATATATACAGTTAAAGATAATTTAATTCAGGTAGGAGGAGCAGAGACACACTACCTCAATCCTTTACCATATAGCAGATGAAGTACATTGCATGCAAAGTTTACTTCAACCATTATTTTCTATATATAAATTAATTTTATTCTAGATGAGCATGTGAAATGAGAGGGATATAATTTGGTAAACTGGCAGAAGCACATATGCATATTATATGCATGTATGAATAATAATTTTCAAAAGCTTGTCAGATAAAACTCATGGATTTTATTGTTTTGTGTATACTAATAGTATGTATGCAAAGTCTTGCATTGTGTTTCCAGCATTCATCCCATGTTAATAAAACTAAGGCAGTATTTAATTAGTAGCAACAAAGAGATCAGAGATGAAAGTTGGGAGGAGTGAAAAAGCCAAAACATAATTGGTGTTATTGGTAAACAGCAGTGGAAAAAGAAAAGGAAAAGTTGAAGCTTCTTAGATGAAGTGTTTATTGTAGCTTTATGTAATATAACTGGCAAAGTAAGCAGATAGTAGGCAAACCTTATTCTTGACCGAAATCTTACCAAAACTTCAAGTGTACTTAGTAGCAATGATATGTCCCTATCTTCATGTGAAATAGTGTCTTTTCTTTCACCTTCTTTTACACTAGAAAACAAGCTGAGTTGAGTAATGTCAGTTCACACAATAACGTGTAAATCCTGCAAGTGATATCCCACCTCCTTTTGTCACACTATATTCACATCACTGGCTAATTAAACCAGAGTATTAATTCGAACTAGCATCTTCTTTAATGTTGAAACTCTTTCAATTCATGGAAGAATCTTCAGACAGTGCTCACAGGTGCAATAAAGTGCTCAACATGGTCACTGAAATATCTATAGCACCAATTTATATATGGTTCCTTCCCTCAGAATAAACCCATAATATACTAATGATTTACAAACTTGCAAAGTTTACCTTAAAAATTAAAAAAAGAAAAAAAGTGGGGTTGATGTAGTTAATGGCATCCACCTGCTAAAGAGAGCCTGTGACTGTGAGAGGTTTTGAATATCAATATTGCTCGTACTTCTGCCAGCACAATAACATAATAATGCACCTCTTTAGGATATAGAGCCTGGACCTGTGTTCCTTGGCCCTTTTCAGGAATCTCTTCTTCATGCTTGAATCCTTCTCACATGGAGGAGCTTGTGTGGAACTTGAAGGAGGAGGAGTAGTAGAGTAAGAATTATCCATGGTTGTTGTGTGTCCTATGTTTTAGTGAAGAGAGTTCAAGAGTGAGTGTAAGAGGTAGAAGGAGTGTATAGAATATAGAGAGGGGAGAATATGAAAAAAAATATGAGAAATGGAAAGTGTAGTGTGTGAAGAGAAGGGATGTATGTATGTGTGGAGTTGTAATTTGGCATGGCCTATGGACACCACAGCACAGCACAGCACAGCACTGTCCAATGGCATGCATTGTGGTCCTGGTACGATCTGACTCACACAGTGGCCCTCCCAACTGAGTTCTGGGTTCTGGATTCAGTGGATTGGCCCGTGGGAAACCAAGGATCTAGTGTATCACAACTTGGATTGGAATGGATGATGCATACAAAACAAAATCAACTCATTGCATTAACATTAATTATTTTCAATCTTCTCATTCCATGGATGAAGAATAATGATGTACTGATTCAATCCCTCAACATCTTTTTTCTTTTGTTGGTTCACCCTTTTGAACTCTCTATTATATATACTCAGCAATACAACATCTGATAATGTTAACTCAACAAGGAAAAGAAATGAAAAATGTGAAAAAGGTAAAGTTATTTGACTAACTAATTTAGAAGTGTACATTGAAGAACAACAAAATCTTTGTCACTAATTTTGCAACTAATTTTTGTATATATTTATTTTTCTTTTGTTATTATTTCACAATTTAAAAATTGAAAATAACTCTAGTCAAAATATTTTCTGGTTTTTCACCTATATAAGTGTTTAGAAAATAATATAATAATATTTCATTTAAAATTAATAATTAAATATTAATTTCTCTTACAAATATAAAAACATTCATTTTATATACAATTTTATAAGTTAAGAATCATATGGATAATATATTAATGAAGTTAGGTATCTAATAATATTTATAAATGGTATGATAGTTTAAAATAATATTATTTTCCTTTTAATATTCTTAAAAAAATAATATCTTGTTTTTTATTCCTTGTTGGTTTAAAAAGTATGATATAAATGTGAAATTTGGCTAAATTAATTTATCATAAACATTTTTTTAGTCGATTCAATTTTTTATAAATTTATAAATTTTATTATATAAGTCAAACTCATTAATCTCATATTACATAATCATTATAAGTACTTAATAAGATATAATATTCATTCAACTAATTTTCTACAGATTGTTGAATCAACTCACTGATTATATACATATAATCTAGTTGTGTAAGTTAAATTAATGAAATCTATTAGATAAACTGAATATTATTACAGATTATTTATGATAATTTTATAATTAAGAATAAACTATAATAAAATTATAAAAAAACTTATTTTTTTTCTTTACTTTTTATAATATCTACTGTGATAACAAATTTTAAATTATAATAATTTTTTATCAAAATAATCATTATATTAAACCATAAAGAAAATCACTTTGCTATAAAACTACCATTAAATACATAACAATTATTAAACATATATTTATTTCTAACAAAATTGTTCATTGGACAGAGATTAAAAAAACAACATGATCATGAAGAAAGATAAATATTGATCTTAATTTATATTTCATATATATAAAATCAAATCATAATAATTTTACAGACCATAATAGCATATTAAAATTATTAATAATAATAATAATAATAATAATAGAATATTCCTTACTTAATAATAAAAAATATTGATAATGAAAACAATAGTAAAGAGAATTTACATTTCTCACTGTTTAGCAATTAATTTAAAGTACAGAATTAATAAAAAAAAGTCTATTTATATTTTTTCTCTATCAAATTTACTTATTTCATGTATATTTTACAAAGTATTTCTAATTAACAACAACAAAAAATCACTTAATTATTTAAAATATCTTTCTTATACTTTTTAATTATTTATCATTCTTAATTTACTTTTTTTTATCTTATCTTATCTTTAAATTAAATTTTAATATTTTCTTAAAGCTAAATTATTAAACAAGCAAAGTACATAATAATTAAAATTCTTTATTGTGAATTAAACTATACATTATATTTAAATATATTTTGAAAGTAAATTTTTATTGTTTATTAGTTACTTTCACAGTTTTAATACACAATAGAAGTTATCAAAATTCTCCTAACACATTCAAATTTTTAATTTACTAGATAATTAATTACATTACTTGTAAAAATGAATAATAACTATAATAGTCCAACAACACCACTTAATAATTTAAAAAGGTCAAAATCAAATTATATAAAATGTAAACTCGAAGGTATATGAAGTATATGCATGCAGAATAAAATAAATTTATGGAAGAGAATATAATTTCATCTTTGAAATGTTTATAGATTAAGTTAATTATTGGTTTATTTGTCCTAATCAGTAATTTGATTACGGGTCAAACCATTAATCAATAGTAACATCTATCTTATCGGTGACCTAACAATGATGGAGCTGCGGTGGCAGGTCCATTCCAATCCACACTAAATCAAGTCAATTTGGTTGGCTATTTCACAGTTTTAACAGGTAATGACAGGTACAATCCCTTCTACCAAATATTAATAAATAATTATAATAATAGAAAAACATTACAGGAAGATTCAAATTTACTATTAAAAAATATGGATGCATAAAAATCCATTGCAAATAAAGTTTAAGAAAATTTATGTTAGAAAGAGAAAACATTTATTAACATGGGGTTGAGAATTTTTTTATATAACATTTAAGTTTTTTCTCCAATTGACAAATATTAATAAGTTAACAGTCTTTAATTTGAAATAAATTAAAATTGTAATTAAATTAATATAAAGAAAAAGTAATAATAAAAGTTGATTGTATATTAAATCTTATAATGTTTAAAACAACACTAATAAATTATAAAATTATTAAAACAAAAAATGCTACTCACATTTTCTAATTTTGAAATGAAAAAAAATTAATAACTTTTACAGAAAATATTATGAAACAATAAATTAAATATCCATATAAACAAAAATAGTAATGTCATTATGATTGCAATAAAAATCATAAAAGGAAATTTATTTTATAAAAAATAAAATAAAAAAATAAAACTTAAATGTTAGTGATATCCCCAAGTCAAATCTTCAAATAAAAATTATTTATTATAATGGAATGAACATTATACAAAATTTCCTTTGATATCATTACTGTCTTGTGCTGATAAAAAAAAAATCATTACTGTCTTGTTTAGATTGAAGTGAAGATTTGTGGGAAGGGAGGGAGTGAATTAGAGAGAACTAGAGAAGATGTGTTAGAATGTGTCAAATTGTTTGGATTGAGGGATGGTAGAGTGAATTTGTGAGGATTATTTATTGAAATTTAGGAGTGATGTGATAGTTAGAAGATAATTTAGAAATTATTTTAAAAATATAAAATATAAAATATAAATTTACAAATTTCTCCTTCTCAATAAAAAATATTTTAATAATGAATTATGGTATATTTTTTTAAAGTTTGAGTTGATTATTTTTTTTCTAATATATAATATTCATAATTACTCTTATTTTATAATAAAAAATAATTTTGTGTTAAATTCAAATAAATTTATAAATATTAAAAGTATAAATATAAATATAATAAAAGTATAAATATATTTATAAAAATTTAAAACAATAAATACATAAAAAAAACAGTAAACATAATAAAAAAATAGTAACCACACTTAATAAAAGAAATTCTATATAGAAACAAAAGTATTAAAAATTTACGTGAAGGATGAAGGCACAGGAGAAGAAGAAGAACAAACTGGAGAATAAGAAAAAGAAAGTTTGTGATGAAGAGAACCAACCCTGCTCCAAGATGCAATCTGAAAAAAAAAACAGAATCAATTCCAACACTTTTCTCACACAGACATAATTGTTTCTCCTTCTACTTTTAAAAGACATAGAATCGATTCTCATTTTACCTTTAAAAGTCAGAAAATTGATTCTCCTCCTACCTTTAAAAGTCACAAAATCGATTCACTCCTACCTTTAAAAGTCACGAAATCGATTCGGCACTATTTGGAAAAATCGAAAATCGATTATGTACCAATTTACAAGGATAAAAAAATCGATTATGCACCATTTGGAAAATTCGAAAATTGATTTTGCACTAATTTACAAAGAGAAGAAAATCGATTCTGCACTTCCAAAACTCGGAAAGAAGGAAACTGTTGCACTAGGCACTCTAATAAAGAAACTGAAAACTCACTGATGTCCACATTTATTTATTATTAGAATTGATGGATGGGTAGCAACGTAAATGTCTATTTGTGCCTCTACCATCATCACCAATCTTCTCAATTTTGCGAGAAATGAAAAAACTACTAAACCCACTCGCTCGTCCGCACCCACACCCTCACATACCCAATCCAAACAAAAGTTCTTCCCCTCATCCCTTCTTAAAAAAAAAAACACTTTGATACTCTAAATTAACTAATGTCTTAAAAATGAATAATAAATACATTAGTCTATATATTCAATCTTTTGTCTATTACCCTAAACACATGACCCTTATTAAATGTTGACATATCCTAATGATAGGCTAAGAGAAAATTGTTTAATTATATTCTTATTATTTTAATTAAATTTTAAATTCTTCAAAAATTTAATTTTTAATTATTTTTTTTAAAAATTTTGTTATATTAAATATCTAAAAGCTTTATATTTGATTGTTATCTTACATAATCATTACTTAAATGTCTCCATATAAATAATAATAATAATAATAATAATAATAATAATAATAATATAATTTAAATTTAAATTTCTTCTAAATTTAAATATTTTTAATTAATTTAATATTTAAAAAAATAATTTTATTAAATATCTAAATTTTTATATTTTTTATTAACATGGAAAGTTGATTTTTACGTTATATTTGAGATTCCAAAACCATTCAACATCGTTATAATAATAAAGACTCAATTAAAAAATATAAAAATATAAATATTTAATAATTATTTTTAAAAACAATTAAATTAAAAACACTCAAACTTAAAAAAACTTTAAATTTAACAATGTATTTTTTATTTTATTTATGAGTTACTTGAAAACCTAAATCTTAAATTAGTTTAGATACAATATAAATAATTCACGAATCATGGATACATATGCGTATAAGTTAAAGTGAATAAATATTTTTGTAAATACTATGAGTGGAGCATTAATTAGGCGTTATGTAGAGCTAGGTGACCAACTTCTTTAATTTTTATTAATTAATATATAGAGTTTGTAAATTTTTTGTTTGGAGTGAAGTATTTATTTAGAAAGGAACAGATAGGCGAAATAGGATAGGAATGACAGTGGTCCAACTTGGAATTAGAAACAAAACAAAAAGAAATAAAACTTGCAAGTGTTAACAATAGTAATAGTTAAAAAAGTAGTAATTATAGGTTTCTTCTGGGTCTCAATTAGATTCATCTCTTCTCTTCTTTTCTCTCAACCTAATTTAATTTACCAATCCTTCATCCATCTTTATCTGTCTCCTCTCTCTGTGTTGGGTATGTCAATCCTTTTTCCAACCTTCCTCTTCCCTATTATGTTTTCTAATGTTTAGCTTTTTTCAGATTTTCAGAGATCATGGCCAAAATCTCCTTCAAGCTTGAGCATCCCTTAGGTCTTCTTCCTCTTTAACTTTTCTTCCAATATTTTTACTCTGCTATTCTTAGTAGGATTTGCATTTAATTAGTTCAGTTCAAACCTTTCTCACTTCTATTCTATTGCTTAATTTTTTTATTGTTGCAATTTAAAGTCCTTGGATTCTGTAGAAAAGAAAAATTATAGGGAAGATAATTCATCTAGATGAAATTTGAATTGATTTCGATTAATTGTAGTATATGCAACAATTGAGAAGATCTCTGGTTTATTCTGAGTAAACTGAACTGTGGGTTTTTCTTTCTTTTATACCTGTATCTGTACACCCAATTTTTCTCCTGGGACAATTTTTTTTCCTTCCTTTTTGATTTTTCATTTTCTCATAGTATCTAAGGCATACTTTGTTGCATAGTTTTCATTGAGCGTTTTGTTTTTCCCCATGACAGAAAGAAGGCAGGCTGAGTCTACTCGCATTAGAGACAAGTATCCTGATAGAATACCGGTAAGTTTTTTGTTTAGATTGTTTGGTTGTTTGTATTTTCTTGAGGCACTCTTGTTGAAATACAGTCATTGTGTGCAGGTGATTGTTGAGAGAGCCGAAAGAACTGACATTCCAGACATTGATAAGAAGAAGTTAGTGACAATATAAAATACCACTTACTGTATTCATGTATATTTTTGCTGTCTCAAGGGTATTCTTTTTTTCTTGAAGTTGGTTGATGCTTTCTGTAAATATTTTGGGGCTTTCTTTTGTTTGTTGTCTCAGTGATAATCTAACAGTATTGTGAAGCAGATCAACATGGTACAATTCATGCTTTGGTTTTATGAGCAAAGTGAATATATTAATATACAGTACTAGCTCAACTCCAAATATGTGCAATACTACTAAAAGTTGCATCTATATTTGGGACTTCAGCTTAAGGTCTGTTTGGATTAAGTTTTCTAGAAGCACTTTGGGATAAATTTCTTCAGCTAAAGGAAAAGGATTCATTCTGTTTGGTTATCATTTGTAGATTGAGCTTTTGTTCTTCATGAAAGGAGAAATCCTTGGTAAAGAGGATGCCATTTGATGAGAAAGATCTGTCCCCTATTTCCCATTCTTTCCATTCATTTCAATTTTCACTAAAATATTTCTTTTCTTTCCTATTTCTAGTTTTAGTTCCTAACAGGACACATGGAAGAGAGAGTTTTCTGTAGGATGCAGAGGCTGTAAAAGAAGAGAACAGTGGAAGAAATGAAAATTCCAATCAAGGAAGGGAATTCTTTTAACCAGGATCATTTTTTAATTTCCGTGTTAGGATGGGAATCTTGTACACATGAAGAAAGTGAAACTTCCATTTAACGGGGAAGACGTTGTGAGATTCATCACCAGTGTAGAAACACTTTGAAGTGTAAAATACTTCAGAAGAAGTGAAACAGAGCTTTGTTAGTTTGGGAAGACTCCATCATACAAGTTGGTTTTGTGGAATTAAGTTAATCCCAAGTCCAAATTCTAAGATGTTATCATAGTTTACCCATGATCCATTGTTTGGTCATCTGCATTGCTGTGCATCAAGTAGTAACCATAGGTGTGAGGGAAGGTGTTGGAAAGTTGTCTTAATTATAGTCACCCTTAGTGAGGGAAGGTGTTTAAAAACCGTCTTAATTGTGGTCACCCTTAGCTCACAACTTAGTTGTGGCTGCTTTGAAGGTTGTTGTTGTAGCAACTTCAAAGACAGGTCTCCACGACAAGTAGGAATATGATTTAAATAGAACTTAATAAGACTTGAATAGTCCTCATATTACCAACAAAGTTTTGCAGAGTCGAGTTGGACGCTCAACCTAAATTCTAAGATAATACATTCTTTTTATTGACTTGCAGCTTGCTCTTCCTATCCCTGTCAGCTGTTTTCTGTGAAATATTTTCCTTTCTCTATTTGTTGCATTTATAAAATATAATTGTTTAATTTGATGTAAATAATTAAATGCCAGTCCTTGTATGTATAAGGTTATTTTTTCTATGAACTAGTTTGCACCCACTTCATAACTTAGTTTAGGAAGACTTTTGCCATTGATACAGCGTTGGGTAAGTTAGACCACAATGCATAAAGCTATTATTCGTGCATTAGTGGATTCTCACTTGGTTCTGTTTCTCTTGTTGTGATGCTGCAGGTACCTTGTCCCAGCGGATTTGACTGTTGGTCAGTTTGTTTATGTTGTCCGAAAAAGGATCAAGGTCAGTGCGGAGAAAGCTATTTTTGTTTTTATCAATAACACTTTACCTCCAACTGGTAAGTAGCCGCGACCCAAGCTGAGTTATAAAATATTACGTTGACAATTCTAGTTGTACTTATGAACTGAATCTCTTGTTGCAGCCGCATTGATGTCTTCCATTTATGAGGAAAATAAGGACGATGATGGCTTTCTTTACATGACTTACAGCGGGGAGAACACTTTCGGTTCCCACTAAATTTAATAATTTATTATAAACACTGTAAATAGATGCTGCAAGTTCTGTTGTCTATAGTCAATGCCTATCCTGTTTATATCAATTGCATGGTTTACGTATATATTGAGCAGGATTTCCCTGCTCTTTGATTATGTGTATGTTTTAAAAATATGAATTTCAATATATGAATTTATATTTTATATGACAGTTGAATTCCTTTTTTAGTGGTGGACTGAAATTTGTAATCTTTTTTATGATGCTTTTAACTTAGTCTGGTTTTGGTAACGTCTCAAAGAGTACGCTATGCTATGGTGCTTTATTGTTTTGGAGAAAAGAGAAAATAGATGAACGCTACTGATACTCAAAAGTCACAAAAGAAAATAGAGATTTAGAGTAATCTAGTGACTTGAGAGATTGGTAGTGTCTTGGCAAATTACAGTTCAAGCATTATTTAAAAAGCATTGTTCTTCATACCCTTCCCACCTCCATGTTTTGTTGGTGCAACATTCTAAATTTTTTGTAATTTTTGAAAAATAATGTATTATAAAGTTTTAAACTTTTTAAAAGCTTCCTGAATGTCCTTTTAAAAGTTTTAAGAAGTTTTTTTAAAAGTTTCTGGAAAGGAATCTGTTATTTCATAAAAAAGAGAGTTGTTTCTTTGTTGGAGTCATTATTGAAATTGCAACAGAGAACCAGTACCAATCAATCAATATGAAGGTTTGTCAGTATATTAGACAGTTTCTGCACTTAATTTCTTATATATGCTGATAGTATTTTGAATATCAAAAGATATTTCATAAGCATATTAAATCATCTCATCAACTCATTCTTCACCTTTCTTTTTGTGTACAGTAAATTCAGCGTTAGCAAGTACTGAAATGAAAGTGGGTACAAGTTCTCATGTCTCCAACATAAGTCCCTTGCGATTTGTTTTTTCCGAAAGATTTCAAAATTTTGTATTTTCAGAACAAACATTTTAAAATTATTTTAAATTGTTTCAAAAGAATAATTTTGTAACGAAAACTTTTACAATAGGTGTTCCATAACGATTAACCAAGAATAATGCAAAATCAATTATGAATTATACATTGTGGTTAAATATATTTTTTCAATAACATCATGAAGTTTTTTCATTCATTTTTGGAAAACATTTTTTGAAAATTGTAAGGATTTTGAAATGTTAAGCAATAGCCTAAGTTAATTTATAAGGATTTTGTAATTAATTGTGCAGCTTCAATAACCTACAACTCTAATTCTTTCTATAATATATATATATATATATATATATATATATTTAAAAAAAACTCCTCAAAAGCTTTACATATAAACTTAAGAATAATTTAAATATATGAACAGTGTAAAAGTTTATATTGTCATTGAATTATAAATTGTCATGTAAGATAGATTTTTTATGTATGATAAATTTTTAATAATTATTATTTTAAATATTATATTTAGAATGATTATCAACATATTAATTATACTGTTAGAGCATCTCTCACACATACCAAGACAAAAGTTTAAATTTTTTTTCCATAAAAACTTTCATGTTAATGTTAAGTATCACTAAAAATTTAAAATTCATATATCTTATAAAAAAAATTATCATTAAAATAATATATATATATATATATATATATATATATATATATATATATATAAAAGAAAAATACCTTTTTAATAGTATAAGCTATATCTTCGTAATACAAATCTTTTTAATATTATAAACTATATCTTCGTAATACAAATTTTAGAGCAAAATATCTAAATAATAAAATGTTATACTGTGAGTTCTTATAAATCAAAATGTAATTTAAAAAAAAATGAAATGATTTCCAAAAATTATTTAAAGAAAAATATTTCTTTAGCAAGTTATAAGTAGATATTTTTACTTTAAGCCTATTAGCAATCATGCATAATTAAGCAAAACAATGACGCACTATCCTAAAGGATGTCTTAACTCGTACGCAATCAATAATCAATCATGCAGTGTTAAATAATGCTAAATTTAAAGAGCATCTTACTCCATAATTAACTATAATAGATTTTTTTTTATTATAATTGTTTGAAATTATTAAAACGAGTAGATTTTAAAAAAATTATAATAATGGATAAATAGTGCTTAGGTTTGATGAAAAAGTTGTGCTTTTAAGATAAACTTTTTTTTTTTTTAAATCACACTAAAGTAGTGCATAAGATTTTAATTTTTTTTCTCATACATAAATAGTGCACATAGGATATGACTTTAATTTAATTAATTTTCTGTTAATGTATTAAAACTGTGTACCGCAAAGATAATTTTTATTATTTTAAAATAAAATTATGTATATATTTTTTAATTGAGTAGTGTGTGATAAATATAATTTTACTTTTTTAAGTGAAATCACATCTGTCATGTATGATTTCATTGTAAAAATAAAATAATTAAATTCATGTTTATAATGTACGAATTGGGTTAAAAATTAAAATAATTGAAGTTGTGTGTGATAAAAAAAAAGAAATTGAAAATCATCTTTGATAAATAGTAAATGAATCAAATTAAGTTGTCTTCAATGTATATGACTTTTGTAGAAGAGAAAAAAGACAAAACCAAAATAGTCTTTGTCTCATACACAATTTCAGTGTGACATTTGAAATTTTTGTGTGATATAGTTGAAGTCATATTTCATAAAAAGGACTTAAACACGACTTCTTCATCTTTACAAACTACACCTGGATGTCAAATAATGCCATTTAATCGAGCTTAACTGTCTAATACACCTTCAACTCATTAAAAAGGAAAAAAAAAGGTTAAAAAAACTGCTGCCAGAGTGGTGAATTTCTACTTCTCACATTATATATTACTGGGATGGACTCTTTCTTTTGCACAGGCCTTTGAACCATTTGACACAATTTGAGGCTGTTGCTTTGACTTTGGTGAAACCACCTTTAGAACCTGAATTCTTGTTCTTGCCTGTTTCCTTTTGAGATCTTGTCTCATCATCTTCCATGGCACCAATGCCACCAGCACCCCATTGATCAGCCCAACTCGGAGCCTCGCTTGCCATCTTTCCCTGATGCCTTCAGCATAAGACAATACTGTCAGTCAAACTCTGCTAGATAAAACACAATCTTAAACCTTTAAGATACCAGGAGACAAAATCTCAACAAATCATTGCTACAGAACAAATCTAGGGAGGTGAAACCTTATACACACTCAACAGTGAAAGCTTTGCTGAATTTGTAGCCAATTTGATCTAATGCTCAAGGAGGGAATAAATTGAAGTACTTTTCTTCAAAATATATCAGAGCATCAATCGGTCAAGTGATGATGAATTCATATAAATAGCAAGAGACATCTAATAAAACTGGGGAATCTTTGAAATCTAGAAATACTTGGCAAGTGTATGTGGTGAAAACTTGAGACAGAAAAGGTTTTAAAGACAGGAGCAATACCTCCAAGTGAAAGGACCGAGGTGGATTTGGATGCCGAAGAATGGTTGATGGAAAGGAGGACTCAAGGAAATGATATATATTGAAAGGCTATGTTACATTGCTTTTCCTTTTCCTAATTTATCTTTATCTTTTTCATAACAGGACTTGACAACTCACCTATTTGTATGAGTTTTCCCATCTGGTTAAGCAAACTATGTGCGCTCTTTCCTAGTTTTCTTAAAAAGTTTAAATAAATACTAAACCTTATCACATATTATTAAAGTTGTTGGGTTCCCCACTAAGAAGGCCTTCCTTCTACCCTGGTGTGGTTTGTGAGGCATTGTCATAGAAGGCCAAGGGTATTTTTCAATACTCATCCAACGTTGTTGGACACTTAAATCAATGCATGGATAAAGAATCTTTCATTGGAGTTTTCCATCTTGTGGCTTGTGTTTTTAATATTTTATAAAAGATAACTACTGTTTTATTCACCCATACTTTTGTGGGGAAAAAGATAAAGAAGATATATTGATCAAAGCATGATTAGGGGGAGGCCTATTTATAAGTTGAAGGTACAATGCAGGCTAGTCTATAGCTAGTATCGTGTTATCTATCTTTAGACTGATAGTATCAAGCTCATTACTTTGTTATTATTGCATATTTTTTCTTGATTAAAAATAAAGCTGCATAAATGGTAATGAAATAATGCAGTGGTAGCTTTGGTAGTTCCCTGTGGTTTTTGTGGGGTTTGTGTATGCAAAAAGAAAGTTATAAAAAGATAATATGTGTGAGAGAGGGCTTTGATTAATGGATCCAACCAACCATAAGGAACCAGAAGCAACCATAAACATGGGTGTGGTCCAATGGTGGTATAAACAAAGCTTTAAAAAGAAAAAGAAAGGTTTGTGAAAAGAGAGGGAGAGAGAGAGAGGGGAAAAAGAATAAAGATTACATAACATGGTAACGTCTTGTGTACGAATGAGCCTCTATTTATCCAACATTAAACTAAACTCATGCTACCTCAACTCTTAAAAAGTAAAGCGATTACTTCAATTTTACGATTGCGTTTTCACTGCTTCTCACTCTCTAATTATATATTTCTGGTTTTGTTTACTTTATCTAGTACTAAATGTTTAATCATTCTTTTCATGGTGGTTCATTTTTTCTTTTTAAATGCATTCCCCATTGTTCATATAAAAACATTGCATGATTGCATGCGCGTTAGTTCATATAATTTGTTGTCATTTATACATTCATCTTTTCTTTTTATCACTCTCTTGGAGAACATGCCAAAGACACATTATTGTCCAATGATATGATGACCTTATATGACACAATTAGAGTACATGTAACATAATGAATGTGCACTAAATTCAAATTTAAAAAAGAAATAAATTTATCCAAGAACCACTTAATGAATTTGTTGAAGAATTAGCTCACCATCAACCAAGTGAAACTAAATTTATCCATTCTAAATCTACTCTTTTGAACTTGGTGTCTGTAACCTCTTATTATTTTTATTAATTAATTATTATACTTTTCTTTATTAAATATAGTAAGTTTTATTTTTTTTCTTATATAAAAATTCTCAAAACAAATGTGAAAGTTCAAATAAAATATTATCAAATATAGAACATAATCAAAAGTATGTTATTTAAAATTATTTAAATCCAAATATATTTAAAAATGAAATTATCATGACTTCGCCAGTATATAAATTAAGACAATATTTTATAATATAAATTCTCCAAACACTTAACAATATTTTTTAAATTGTAAATTTTATTTACTTTCATATGAAATGTAATATATTTGTTACCTAGGCAATCCATGTACAATATGTTATTCTGTTATAAAAGTAATGCATGTATATATACCTATTTTGCAATGCTTTTATGTATCTTCTTTCAATAATAATAAAATCCTCTTTACTTTTCTTTCTCCTTTCACTTAAAGTCACATGGTATCCATAGTGAATATGGTTGAAGCTTCCTCAACCATCGCTGCTGCATTTTTTCAAGCTCCACCACCATTTAAAATTTTTCCGCTTCCACTTTCTGCCCACATATTTTCATAACTTCCACGTCACACTGTGCAGTCTCAACCTCACAAAATTTTTTGATTCTGCCTCTTTTCTCCCACGATTTTCTTTTACTACTAATGAGTTAAATTCCATCTTTTCTGCTGCTTTTCTTTCTTTTGATCATCAAGATCAAACATCATTGATTGACTTCTTTCCTCCATATCTTAGTCCCTCCTCACCAACATGGTTGGTCTTTCTTCCTCTCACCAAATATGGTCCAATCTTCATATTCATTAGGCATCCAAGACTCGTATTCGTGTCAAGAAACTCAGAATGCTCATACATACACCTAAAAGAGTTTGTTCAATTTTGGTCTATCTTCAAGATATCAAGAAATCTGTAGATTCGTTGGTTGTTGCTGGATCTCTTATAACCATCGAAGAACATATTGAATTCATCTTGGATGACTTATCTGAAGAGTACGATGTCTTCATTACCTTTGTAACCTCTCGAACTAATCATTATTCGGTAGAAGTTGAGGCACTTCTTTTGGCTCAAGAAGACCGTCTAGAAAAATATCGCAACAATAATGATCTTATTTATCAAGCTCATATTGCTTCTTTCCCTTGCACCAAGTCTTTTCCAACTAATCAACGCAACATTCAGGGTTCTTCAAGATCAATGTATAATAAGCAATCTTTTCGTTTTACTGGTGCAAGATCGTCAACAAAACCTTCATGGACTTCTTCTTCCTATTCTTCAAGCTCTACTACTTCCACCAAGATTCAAAATCTATTGGAAAAGTGGCCACTATGCTTTCGATTGCTGGCATAGGTATGATCATCTCTCTGCGTCTCAAATTTTTGATAATAACTCACAGTTTGCTCCTCTTTCAAGCGACAATGATGAACCTTCCATTCTTGGTTCTTCTCCCACTACACATGATTCTCTATGGTACCCTGATAGTCGTGTATCACACCACTTCACTTATGATGATACAACTCTCACTGCCAAAACTCCATATACTTGATCTAAAACAGTGAAAACAGGTAATGGTTCCGATTTGTATATTAAACATATAGATTTTGCATCTTATACTAATCACTAATCATTACATCTCTTCTCCGAACAAATTACTTCACATTCCTCACATCAATAAAAACCTTCTCAGTGTCTCTCAATTTACTCATGATAATTTTGTATTTTTTTAATTTCATCCTCACCATTTTTTTGTAAAAAAAAAAAAGGATACAAAGGAGATCCTTCTTCACGGAACGCTTAGGAATGGTTTATATCTATTTGTTGAAGATGGGAGCTTTGATGTATCAAATCCACATGAAGCTTGAAGTTGTGCTGCTTTTTAAGTTTGGGTTTAGATAAGCGTGTTTAAAATCTTTGTAAGATCAGTTCTTGATTCCTACACAAAGCTTGATCAATCAGTTTTAAAAGAAACAAAGTGTTTTTCCATGCAAAGGGAAAACAACCGGTTGAATTGTCGAGACAATCAGTTGTTTGTCACTTAGCTAGCAATGAGGTTTTGAAACTTTTTTTTGAATTGGTTATGTAACTACCTAACCCATTCAACCGGTTAAATGAGTGTTGTGCTAACAGTTTTTTGAAAACCTGTTTTAACTGTTTTAAACGAGAACAAAACTGATTTGACTTTGTTATGTTGCCTTAAACGACTAGATTTCAAATGCTATAAATATAACCTTCTTTCAAATGTTTGATATACGAGTTTAACACAGTACTGTGGATCAAGAGAGAGTTTAAAGATTCGCTTTTTGAAAGAAGTTTTTCAAAGTTTAGCAAGATTGTTGTTAAAGCTTTGCTCTGGTGCAAGAACTGATCATAGGGCTTCTGGTTTTGTAATTCCAGGTGTTTTCTATTCTTGCTTAGTTTTCTGTAATTGTACTTTGATAAACCTGTGTAAGTGTTGGT
>Ga0123342_1003550_pt1 | contig 24917 bp, 22 predicted proteins | sample Turbeawhitnodule_FD_89960 | JGI IMG/M metagenome (GOLD analysis project Ga0123342, IMG submission 89960) | Root nodule microbial communities of legume samples collected from Mexico - Turtle bean Mexico white nodule | ecosystem: Host-associated > Plants > Roots > Nodule | place: Mexico: Nepantla... | reverse complement strand
GGGGGGGGGGGGGGGGGTGAATTGACCTTTTAAAACTTTCGCGCAGATTCAAGTTTTATCACATTACACAGAAAATAAATCGATTTATTTAGCAATGAACATATTTATTTTTACACTATTTATGTATTAAAGCATTTATATTAGTCAAGAACTCTTGAAATTATGTAGATTGATTTGCAAGCTACACACACTGATTTTAAGAGGATATTATGAAAAACAAAATCAGTGACCTTCAATTTTTAAGTGATAAAGGTTCAATTATTTGCTTGACAATCAATTAGGTAACCTATCACAATCAAATTGTTCCAGTTGTAATTAACAGTTCATATATCTTCTTAACAAAACCAAACTGATTTTCCAGAAAATAAGAACAGAATGAACAAACCCAGAAAGAATAAATTTATTTTTAATTGAACAGATTCAATATTAGACAGATTAACAGATAAACAAGAAACCAAGTGCAGGGATGAAGAGAAATGAACACATAACAGTTATACTGGTTCACTCAAATGAGCTACATCCAATCTCACCTAATCCAAGGTGAAATCCACTAAACAAACGTACCAAACACACTTACACAACCACTGTTCTTGAACCCTACAAGAACCTTGGCACACTTGCTGAAAAATACTATTTCAGCACACACACTCTTCAAGAAACCCTATCAAGAAGAGTTTACAATCACACTTTTACAAGAAATGAAATACGAAACGAATACACCTGATAGAGGATGCATAAATCTGCCTTAGACCAGTAGAACAGATTGTTCACACAGTAGCAGCACCTTTAACCAAGCCTTAGAGCCAACCAAGAACAAGCACACTTTTGATTTGTAAAATCTTTCAAGAACACATGCTAATTCTCTGTAAATCTTAATTCTCTGTTGTAAAACTTGTTTTCTCAATTGTATGATTTTCGTTTAAACGCAGGAACAAGTTTTCTTTTTATAGAAAAACAACTTATAACAGATTTTCAAAAAACAATTAAAGCTGTTATAAAAAGAACAAATTGAAAATAAAATGAACAGATTTATTTTCAAAAGCAGTTAGAGAATCTATTATGTGAAGGAGACTTAGTCAAACACTCTGGTGCAAGGACAAAACGAAAAAACCTTTTAAGATAAACATGACACCAGACTAAAAAGAATCCATTCATTTACAGATGAACAAATTTTTTTTTCAAAACGATAACAAAATAACCTTAACTATTGAAACACAGTCGTTTTGAGAGAGTGAAGACTTAGTCAAAATACCTGATGCACAAAACCTAATTTTCAAAGGACTTAGTCAATGCATCAGTTTAAAAAAGAATCTATTCATTTAGAAAAGAACCGATTTATTTTTTATGCAGTAAGGGTGTTTTTGCAAAACATGTGAAAAACAGTTTCAGAAAACTTGTGTTGCTCTTATCACATGGTCAGGGGTTAAGAGGCGAGTTACCTAGCAAAAAGCCTACTCTAAACAACCTCTAAACTATACCTAAGACATTCTTAAAGCAAATGTAAGTATACATGAAATTTACACAAATGGCTTCATCAAACACATGTCTTGAAGGGGCAACAACCATCTTCAACAACATCCTCCACTTATCATTGGGTTTGGTGACCATAACCACAATGGCCAACCATGTGGTATATCGAGCCTCTCGTATGAACCCGACCGATAGAAGCTTCTCGGGCTCTTCCTGCGCTGCCAATCTCTTCTCCTTGTCGAGCTTCTCTTCTTCTGCGCGACCGGGTGCACCTCCTTATAGACCAAGAGTTTGTGGGTAATGATATCCGAGTTTACCCCTGGCATATCGGATGTCGTCCAGGCAAAGAGCTCAACATTCTTTTTCAGTGCCTAGTGTAGCATCTCAACCTTGGCTGCTACTATTGTCGTGCCTACACAAGTATTGTGTTCCTCATCGAGAAGGGAACCCGACGTAATTTGTCCTTTGCCTCGAGCCTAGGCTTGGTTGTCCAGGGATCCAAATCAACTATAACGACTGTGTGCTCTTTTGGTGCCGGTTGAGCCTCTCTTTAAGGGGACTTCCTTCCTCGAGAAGATTTGTGCTTAGGAGACCAATATCAGTTGGTATCGTGCCGTGTAAGCTCCACCATAAGACTCTATGCGTAATATTCTCGTGCGAATTTCTGATCTTCATGCATCGTGAGAATGTCACCTGATATTGACGGGAACTTCATCGCTAGATGGGGTGTGGAGACGATCGCTCTCAACCTATTGATGGACGGTTGTCCCAACAGGATGTTGTAGGAGGTGTTGGCGTTGATTACCAAATATTGATTCTTGATACACATGCTCGGCTTCCCCTTGCTGAAAGTGGTGTAAAGCTCGATATATCCTCAGGTGCCACTCTCTCACTTGAGAAGCCGACAAAGTGGTCGTCATACAACTTCATCTCCTCCTCGGTTATCCTCATTTGCTTGAACGTTTTCCAATAGAGGATATCCATAGAGCTCCCCTAGTCTACCAACGTCTCCATGATGGTGAACTTGTCGATGTCGATTGATATCACCATGGGATCGTCCTATGAAGGGTCGATATCTTTGAAGTCTTCGTCGGTAAAGGTCATGGGTGACATCATCGGTTGGAAGGATACCGTGTTGACATGATGCACTGCCCTCAGGTGTTTTTTTCAAGCGTTGTTGGAGCTACCTTCCCAAGCGAACCCTCCAACTATTGTGTTGAAGACCTCGCGATCACCTCTTCTTCCTTCCCTCCTTGAAGGGTCGCTAGATGGGGTGTGGAGACGATCACTCTCAACCTATTGATGGACGGTCGTCCCAAATGGATGTTGTAGGAGGTGTTGGTGTCAATTACCAAATATTGATTCTTGATACTCTTGCTCGCCTTCCCCTCGTCGAAAGTGGTGTAAAGCTCGATATAACCTCGGGTGCCCACTCTCTCACCTGAGAAGCCGACAAAGTGGTCGTCATACGACTTCATCTCCTCCTCGGCTATCCTCATTTGCTTGAATGTTTTCCAATAGAGGATATCCACTGAGCTCCCCTGGTCTACCAACGTCTCCATGATGGTGAACTTGTCGATGTGGATCGATATCACCATGGGATCATCCTGTGAAGGGTCGACACCTTTGAAGTCTTCGTTGGTAAAGGTGATGGGTGACATCCTCGGTCGGAAGGATACTGTGTTGACCTAATGCACTGCCCTTAGGTGTTTCTTTCAAGTGTTGTTGGAGCTACCTCCTCAAGCGAACCCTCTGACTATTGTGTTGTTGACCTCGCGATCACCTCTTCTTCCTTCCCTCCTTGAAGGGTCGTCCCTTCTTGGAGGGTTATCTCTTCTCGATCGATGCTTGTGTCGACGATTATTCTCTTGCACCCTCGAGGGGATGTAATCCCTTCTCCATGCTGGCTCTTCCCTTCACGGGGACCGCTTTGTGCCTCGACCCCCTTGCACAAATTGGCAGAGATGTCTGACCTGGAAAAGTTCATCTATCTTATCCTTTAGGACATGATACTCCTCGGTAGTGTGTCCACTGTTCTGATGATACCAACAACTACGAGTTTCGTCGGCGTTATTAGGGCTGACGGCCTTCCTTGGTGGTGGAATAAGTTCAACACTTGGCCTCGTCTAAAATCCTCCCCCTGTTGGTAATCAGGGGTATACCTTGCGAACCGGCTTTCACGGATGTCTCTGCGTCTATCTCCCCGACCAGAGCCTGGTCGACCCTGACATTCCTTCTCTTGCTTTCCTTTTTCTCCGCTAGCCTCAACTCGGGCTTGATTGTGGAACTCTCTCAGCTCCTCTAGCTGCATGAACTTGGCGGCTCTCCGCCTAAGCTCGTCCAAGTTGGCGGCAGGTTGCATGCATAGATTATCAGCAAACAATCTCGGTCGCAAGGCTATTAGCATGTGGTGGATGGCCACGTCCGGGCTTAGGTTCCAGATGCTCATAACTACCTTTTCGAACCTGTCGATGAACTTCCTCAGGGGCTCTCCCTTCTCTTGCAGATTCCAACCAGGGCAATGGAGGTAAGATGGTGTGGTCGACTGGTTGCGAATTGCGTTTCAAACTTAGATACCAGTGTTGCGAAACTGTCGATGGAGTTGGGAGGGAGTTTCGTGAACCAACTCAGGGCTCCTCCCTTCAGTAATGTGGGGAACACTAGGAATAGGACCGCGTCATCTGGGGTATAGAGGGTCATGTGCGTGGTATACGCGTCCATGTGCTCGTTTGGATCAGTCGTGTCGTCGTAGTGATCTCTATTGAAGTCTTTCCACTTATCTGGCAGTGGTACCCCGATTATGGCATCAGTAAAAGGGTGTTGACAAATTGAGTCCATGGTATCAGTCGTAGGGGCTGACTTGTTCGAGTAGGACTCACCGTCGACCTCTTGGGTGTGAACTTTGTCCTTCGGCTCCCCAATAGTTTTGGGGTCGATGGGGGTAGTGAAGGATCTATCGACAAAATTGGTCGGTCCAATAGACGGTTCCCCTTCCCCGAGCTTCCTTCTCATCTCTTCATTCTCCTTTTGGAGAGTTAGGATCTCATCCTCTTTCTTCTGGGTGACCTCTTCATTCCTTCTTTTCATCTCAGCTATCTCTCTCTGCAGAGACATCAACAATGTCATATGATCAACTTCAGACATCCTTTCGCTAGCCATGCTTCAGGTTGATACCATTTACCTTCTTCTTTACACGAATTCTCCCAACCTCACGGTGGGCGCCAATTGTTCTTAAACGGGGTTGGGGCTAGAGAACGATTGAAACTGCTCCTTTGCTTTCTTGGTTAGTCGGTCAGTTTGCACTTACATTTCTCTCCAAGCAAGCTCCTTCCTCCCCTCTACTCCTTCCACTTTTCGACCTTCACGTAGTCTCGACCCGGATGTTACCTGCAGAAGACACTCTGACGCTCAAGTCAAATTTAGTATTCGGGACTCGGTATTCTGAGTATTGTGTAGTGACGTACCTGATTTTTTGAATTTGTGCTATTTATATTATTTTGGTGAACCTTTCTCATTGGATTGGATTAGAGAGTTGGGTCACGTTTAAGAATAATTCTTAATTGTTTATTAGCTTAACTAATTCTGCTTAAACATAATTGGTTTAAACATAATTGGTTGTGAGGTGTCGGTCAGTGTAACAACCGAGTTCCAAGCCATGATGTCGGTCATGGGAAACCCTACCGGTACAACATCTTATTACATTAAAATATATACAACTTTGTATTTTTTATAATTTTATTACTTTTATAGTATTACTAGTTTTATGAATAATTAATTAAAAGAGAAAATTAATAAAATTTAACATACATATATATAATTTGAAAAAATAATATTATTGTATAGTTATTATTTTTTAAAAATAAATTACTTAATTATTTTAAAATAAAGAAAAATTATTTTATTAAATAAATAAATATTTTATTTTTTATTTATTAAAGGATAAAGTTGTTCAATTAAAAGATGATATCAAAGGAAATTATTAAATGATGTATTCCCTTTATCTAGTGATATGAGATTATAAAATTAATAAAAAAAATATTCACATTTTTTATAACTTCAATATAAATTTTAATAATATTTTTTATTTTAATGCTTATTATAATAACTAATTTTTTAATTAAATTTTGTATTATCATTAAAAAAGTGGACATGTGTTTCCTTTAGAATAGAAATATTAATTAGTTTGAATTATCCTTGAAAAGAATTGTAATAAACCTTTTATCGTCTTAATATTAATAGGTGACATCTAAATCAACCCTCTCATCTCGGGAAGTAGTGCCATTTTTGGGGTTTTTTTTAATCGCTCACAAAAAAAGTAATGGGTCCAGTCCGATTAAAAAGGACCGGCCATGTGACCCGACCCGTTTAACAGTTCGCTATATGAATCGAAGGTCAATTCGTTGCTCTGTGATTCGACCAAACAAAACCCTTACCCTTCGTTGTCTCATTCGTGACTCTTCTTCATCTCCGATCAAGAGCTCTATACTCGGAGATCTTGTTGAAATGGCATGTTCCTCTTATCAATCCATTTCCATCACTCAATTCTTCTCTATGGCTTCACGAAGATGTTCTAACACTTTTTACATTTTTCAATTATTTTGCAGGCCGATTCTCCACCAAGAAGGTAAACTCCGTAATTCTTCTAGATTATGATAATAATGATAATCCTGTATTTCTTATGCACTGTGTCGCATTTGACAATGTCTTGGTGTGTGTCTGTGTTTGTAACCCTAATGCACAATGAAATAAAACATTGAAAAGGATTTCTTAATGAATTTGTTCTTTTCAAAGTTTAGTCTAGGAGATAGGTCCCGAAGTTAGGTTATGGCTATAGCTATTGCTGAAGCATTTAGTTGTGCCGTGCTTGGTGTTTAGGGCTTACCCTAGGTATTTAGCGTTGTTCTAGTAATGACTTAGGACGTCAATTTGGGATTTGGGATTTGATTTCCTTGTCCTTGGCGAGAACCTGGAGATGATAATGGAGATCCACCTAGGTCAAGATTTTCTCGGATTCTTGGCCTCCAAACCCTAGAGGGTTCATGATACATCTTTATAGGGGGGTATTGTGAAGATATTTAACACTTAATTCATCTGTTAACAAGATGATTTTATAAGTTTTTAATTCTAAACTCATGGTTAAATGTGGAATTTAGAGGGCACTCTAAGATTACTGGTTAATGAAACTGTTTGTCCTTTTGTGTAATGATTGAATATTTCAGGAATTCACGGTCCCCTTCCCCATGGAGGGCTCAGTCAAGATCGAGGTCAAGGTCTAGATCTAGGCCTAGGTCCCGGTCTAGATCATTTGAAAAACAAAGGCCACGATCCCGCTCAAGAAGTCGTGGAAGGTTAGTGCCAATAATCTATCATTCATGAGTTATGGCTATTGAGTTGGCCTCCCTTAACAATTATTATATCCATTCTAATGTGTTTAATACTTTTTCCTTTTTGTGCTTGTGCTTTGGTCTAAACCATCTTTTCTACTTCAGATCAAGATCAAGAAGTAATGAAAGGTTAGCCACTTTCTGATTTACTTGTATCTGTTCATAATGCGTCCATCAGAAGATAAATCTTAAATTGTGAAGTACTTCTGAATTAAGTACGATTGTGCTTCTTTGATCTGGTTTAATGTGTCAAAAGCTTATAATATGTTCAATTATGTTCCAGGACGGAGGCTAAAAATTCAGGGACTACACTTTACGTCACTGGCTTATCTTCAAGGGTCACTGAGAGAGACCTGGAGGAGCATTTCTCTAAGGAGGGAAAGGTGAGTGTTGTTTGATTTACACTTTTCACTTAACTGATATAATTTTCCTCCCCACTGAACCCCATATTTGGAATGTGTGTTAATAGTTGTCTTTTTTGTTAGGTTTCTTCTTGTTTTCTTGTGGTGGAGCCTCGTACTCGCATTTCTCGAGGTTTTGCTTTTATTACAATGGATAATGTTGAGGATGCAAACCGCTGCATCAAATATCTCAATCAATCAGTTTTAGAGGGTCGCTATATCACTGTTGAGCGGGTACTGTGTTCTTTGGTTAACTTGTAGTTGCTAAAGTATACTTGTGCTTTTCTTTCTTCTTAACTTGAAGGTTTTGTGGTCATATTCAGAATACATTGCTTCAGCTATTTTGGCAGCAATCAAAGATGATCAGTTCATCCATGTCAACTTTAGTGATACAGCTTGATCAATGGCAAGCTTAAACAGCTCTAATCAAATGCCTCTGATCAACTAAACACATAGCAACTATATTGTCCAACAACTTTACAACATCAGCATTCACTTTCAACTCAACTAATCAACGGACATTATCAACAACTTTCTAATCAGGCTTTTATGGTATCTCACACCTGGCATTAATCATGTGTGTGGATATAAATTTTTTTCCTTATAGGCTAGCCTGTTTACGTTGTAGAAACTTTCTTTTAAAGGACAAACATAAATATAGTGTGCAAGTGTACATTTTACTTAGGCAACAGGGACATCACGAGATTCTTCTTATTTTGCTTCCAGTGGTACTCGGATGATTTATTTATGCACTTCTTTTAGTCAAATAAACTCCAAGGATTGTGAGCCTCTGTATTTTATTTCAGTCACGAAGGAAGCGTGCAAGAACTCCTACACCTGGACACTATCTTGGCCTGAAAAGTACTAGAGACTATGGTAAGTTTGAGAGTGTCTTTTGAATGGCTAATCTATCTAGTCTTCAGTGTTTGCTTGATATAAACTTTTACTGAACTCCACCTGTTTATCTGAAGGATTTCGTGGTGACCGTGGAAGGTATAGAGGTGGTGGATCTGGTCGTGATGATCATGCATATCGTGGAGAGCGTGGAAGATCTCCAAGGCGCTCACCTTATCGAGGTGGTGGTAGAGATTATTCACCGAGGCATTCACCGCCACCCTATGCTGGAAGAACTAGGAGGGATAGGTCCAGGTCACTTCCATACTCTCCGTATGGTAGTCCAGACAGGAGGTATGCTCGTGGATCTAGGTGATGTCTTGAAGATGGAAGGGGAAAAAACTGTTTTATGAATATCAGTTTGTATCCATGTTTCGGGAATAGTTTGCTCTTATTAAAACTTTCTTGCGTACTTTTATTTGTTCGAAACTTAACTAGATTGTATAATTCATAATTTATTGTCCAAATGGATCTACTCGGTAAAACTCCACTTTGTCTGATATTTTTCTGTTCGTTATTCGTACTACCAAACAAAGTCGGAAACTTAGCTAAATTTTGGGTCGGGATTATTGGGTGGCGTGGCCAGGTGCAGGTTTATTATATAAGTAATTTTGGTACGGTTTTGTTCAAATTTCTACGCTTGTGGTATTTTGTTGTTTATGATTTGTCTTTTTCAGTATAGTTTTAAGAGTATTTTACTATAGAGAGAGGTCTTGGAAAAAGATACCCATACTTAATAATTGATAATCGAATTTTAAGTATAATACGTAATTTTTAATTTTGAAAAATTATAAAACGTTGATTCTTACAAGATATGTAGACAAATATATATACACTAAATATGGTGAGTTTGAAAAGTAATGTGACATAAATATATTTTGTTGATTATTTTTTAACTGAAGTTATGGTCGCTCATTAAAAGTATAATTTTTTAAACTTGGCAAATATTATATTATCAATAATCAATAATACAATAAAAGGTTAATAAAATATTAGAAAAATAATTAAGTTAAAGAGATATCAATCAAATTGATATTTTAAAAAAAAAATTAGGATCTTGTTGGGGGGATTTTAAATAATATATGGAAAAAATTGTAAGTTTAAACTTTAGTATGATAATTGTATATTTTTAAAGTTTAAATTAAAATAAAATTTAATAACGAATTTCACTAAACTGGTAAACTATTTGTCTATAATGGTATTAATGTTATTAATATTAAAAGTCCTGACATTAATAAAGCCATTCCCAATGTCATGTTCGTTCGAATTCAGAGAAAAATCTAAATTGTCTGTTTTTTTTTTATTTACTTTGAGTATATACAATTTACTTTGAACATATACAATATTCTCTTACAATGATAATAAACAAAAATTAAATTTAAAACTTTATGCATATTATTTAGACTTTCAATAGGCGGACTCTAGATATCTCATAACGAATTGATATAACTCATAATCTAAATACAACAATATAATAATATCATAAAAGCCTAAATGTTTAATCTTAAATCCCAAATGTTAAGTATGAGTCAAGAGTATCATGGACAAGATAGTAAGTAGTAGTAGGTTGCCAACGTTATTGTGCGTCTTTCTGTGTATAATGATGTTCAAATTAGACCATTAAATTAGTCGATATCAACTTATTATACGATCAATCTCATTATTTTGTCAAATCGTAAAAGTATAAAGAGAAGGACAAAAATAAGGAGAAAAAAAAAGTAAGATTGAAGAAAGAAATAAGAAAATTTTGTTTATCAATTTAAAAATTAAAATAAAATAAATAAAATTACATTTTAAGGTAAATAATATTATCTTCCTAAATATATTAAAAAAATTCTTAAGTGGACACTTTTTGGTCTTATAGTTCTTGAAAGCAATTAATCATTTAATATCATTTTAATCTCTGAAAATAATTTGAAATATCAGTAAATGCTTAAATTTTAAAAATAAACTAAAAGTAAATGATTAAATTAACTAAAACTACTATTTTAAATTCAGAAATAAAAAAGGATAATAAATAATTAAGTTCAAATATTAAGATCACATGAAGTGATAAAGTTAAAGGGAAAAAAAAATTGGTAGGTAAAATGGTTATTTACACAATATGAGAGATGATTGAATCTTATGAGCTAAGGAAGAGACAGGGTTGAGGAGAAGCAAAGCAACAAGCTGGTATGGTAATGGAAGCGAGCATGTTTCATGTTTCTGCGATTGTCCTGAATCCTCAACCTCACAATTTCCTCTTTCCCTTACCCGTTTCCACCTCACGCAACTTCAAACTGTCACAAACTCTCCACTTCCCAAGAAACTTCAATCTCCGCTCTCTCTCGCCATCACTGCACCCAACGCCCCAATACGACGATTCTGAAGAACACGTCATCGGCGACTGCGTCGTATTCGAGGAAGGCGTTTTCGATGACCCTTTTTTCCAAACCTCCGACACTCTCACCGTCGATAAGCCCAAGCCCAAGCCCAAACCCACTTCGAGGAAAAAGGTGGAGGAGAACGTGGGCGAGAATTTGGTTCCGGGTAAATGGCGAGAGGTTCAGGCGGAGATAAACATCACCAAGAGGGATAGGCGCAAGATAGCGCGGGAAATGGAGTTCAACAGCAAGGTTGAAAAGAAGAGAATAGGGTTGATTCCCCTTAGGGATATGAACTTGGATGACTACAAGGCTTATAAAGAGGCCAAACTGGCGCAGATGAAGCTTCTCGATTACTCTTCTACTTCTCCGGTGAAAGAAGGGGTTCCTCCACCTGAACCTGAATTGAATCGTGGTGAAGAAGACCCTGAACCTGAATTGAACGGTGGCGAACGTGTGGAGCCCAGGAATCCTAGATGGGCTGTTTATGGGAGGGGTTTGGAGGATGTCACTGAGTTTTTCAATAGTGAAAACTATGACCCTGCTGCTAAAACCCTTCAAGGTACATAAATGAGTTGTTGGTTTTTTTCTACACTTGTGCTCTATTGGCTACATTTTGGTGGTTTTGTTCTTGTTTGCTCTTGTTTTGCTACTTGCGTTGGATAACTTACTGTTCTTTGGGATATGAACTAATCCAGTGAAAATTAATGCTTTGGTTTAGATATTTTTTCGAATAACACTGTCGGGAGAAGAGTTAAAATTAGCAGGTTCCATGAGTTAAATTTAACTTACCTTCCAAGCTTAATTCATTTTATCCTTCTTTTATCTTCTGATAAGTGTTTATTTTAGAAGTTTACTCAGATAGGGTCGAACTGGTTAATCGTTAGTGCACTGTTGCTGCATCTCATGGTTGTTAATAAGTGACAATGTGGGTTTAGAAATTGCACTGTGATCAAATGAATGATTTCATTCACTATTTGCTGCATTCATCTCGTCGCATGTGTATGGAATTTTTCAACTGTTGGGATCGTTGTTCTAATTCTTTCGTGCCTGCATGAATAGGTAAGCGGAAGTTGTTTACCAAGGAGGAGAAGCTTTTATTGAATAAGAAGGTGCCAGACTTGGCAACGGCTACTTCAGTAAGTTTTATGTTAGGAAGGAAAAAAATGACTGATATTTTACTGTCCTTATATTTTTGTTCATGTTGAAACAAAATTCTCTAGTTCTTCTTAAGTAGAAGTTGTTGTGATTTTTTGTTCAGCTAATGGTGTTGTCAGTCCTGTTGGACTGGATACTCAGGTCATAGAAACATTTTTGCAATTGTTTTTCGTGTGATAAAGGTGAAAGGAGGAAAGATGGTTCTGATTCACTTGTAGCCTTTGGTGAATATTCTCAATTTTTTTAATGGTCAATACTAATATTATTTTCAGGATAAATGGCTTCCCCTGCACACTCTTGCTGCTTGTGGAGAATTTGACCTTTTAGATGCTCTGTTGAAGCATAATGTCGATATTAATGCTGTGGATAAGGTATTGCAGTTCTAACTTTTCATAGGGGAGATTGGAATGCAGGAGTCCTCTATTTATTTTATTGATTTACTTTGTTTCCAGGATGGTTTGACTGCCCTTCAGAGAGCAGTAATTGGGAAAAAGCAGGCCATAACCAATTATCTCCTTAGAAACTCAGCTAACCCCTTTGTACTGGATAAAGTGAGTAAAAAGTACTCATTCAAAAATTGTTACTGTTGTAGTTCCATCTTAATCTAACAGTATATTGTTCTCCTAAGCCTTAGTTGCCTGTTACTGATATGTGTATGCATCTATTTTGTTGTTTATGTTCTGAAAACAGGAGGGAGCCACATTGATGCATTATGCTGTACTAACAGCTTCTTCCCAGTCAATTAAAATACTCTTACTGTATAATGTGGATATAAATCTCCAGGACAACGTATGATTGATTTTTCTCTTGGTTATTTTATCTACCTCTTATATTTTATGCTGAGCTGTTTGAGAACATAATTCATTTTCTCTGTGTTAGTATGGCTGGACACCATTACATCTTGCTGTGCAAGCTCAGAGAACAGATTTAGTGAGGCTTCTGCTGATTAAAGGTGCTGATAAGACATCAAGAAACAAGGTAGTTTTTTTATTGATTTCCTGCTTTATTCTATCAATGTTAAAAAACCTTGGTGTCTTGCATAATTTTAGCTGAATGTAGATGTTTCAAATGGGTCATTGATACGACCATCAGCTTTTGTTGGTATTTAGAAGGTTTGTCTCTGTCATATGTAATTAGGTTATTTGAATGAAAGGTTATTCTGATATCCAATCTTTATTAACAATTTTGAATTTGAGATATTAACACAAGATTTTCCTTCAAGCAAAGAAACCACTCAGATGTCATTAATTTATTTTAGTTCTTGAAGATATTCTTTCAAAAATGATTGAGGAGTTATTTAACTTTGCCTATCCCATAATTGTTGATAAACTTGTATATCCAGCTCAAGGTCTGAATCAGAGAGGATTGTTGTTTTAGACAATCACAAGTAACAAAAAGTTGTGGTATCTCTAAGACATAGATTAACTGTTTAATGGAAAAGTTGGTTTTGGATTGAGCATGATTTGTCAAGTAGGTTGTTGTTGATTAAGCAGGATAAGCCATGATTAATTTTGTTGTTGTTACTGTAATTTCATGCAACTTTGTTTCAGCTAGTGTCTTCAAAAGTTTCACCTGTTACTTCTATTTCTTGTCCTTAATTCTGGCAATTTCTTTTATGTTGATTATTGCAATTTCTCTGGTTGTTTGTGCAGGATGGTTTAACTCCACTTGACCTCTGTCTTTACTCTGGACAAAGTGCCAGAACATATGAGCTAATTAAGTTGTTTAAGCAGCCTCTAAGGCGAGTTAGACATGTATCAAAAAGATAGATGGGGCCTGAAACAACACAACTTTTGAAAGATTTGAACCAACAAAGAAGATTAGCCGTTGACAAGTTTTGCAAGACAATTAGCACTCTTCAGCATGTGGAAATTTTAGGACAAGTACAACATTGTACTATATTCAATAAAATGTATTTAAATGATAGGAAAATAGGAACATTTTCATGAAAAAGAAAAGAAAAATGACATGCCATTTTTTAAAATTTGATTTTCATTCAATATACCAAGCATATCTAATATCTCAGCTTTAAATTTAAATAACTCGTTTTTGCGAAACTTATATTAAAATAATATTTTTATTCATAAACAACTCTTATTATAAATTTTCTTTTATGGAAAATCTAGGCATGGGTGGTTTTTTCTCTGTCAGCTTGTTGCTAGGAAACAAACATTGATTAAGTTTTGCTAAAAAAAATGGATTGAGCAAATTAAAAACTATGCTACCATACCATGGTTATAAAACTTTGGCTAAACTCATTGCATAATTGATTCCTTGTTTGGGTAATTTTTTTATAAACACTTTTAGGAGGAAAAAAATATGAAATTAGTTTTTTTACATATGAAATATTTTTTAACTTATGAATAAATTAATTTCAATTTATGAAAAAAATCTTTTTCCTTATAAATGGTGAGAAAGTTGATTTTTAGAAAGGTTATATAATTTTGAATCTTAAACACGTGGTTAGTTGTTTGATCTATTCTCTGTCTGTATGAAAAATAAGTATTAAGAAATGTAAATTTTTAAATGAATATTTAGTGTTTTGAACTAGTCATTAGCTTTTGATCAAAGGTCTTCGACAAAAACTTGAACCAGAGTTGTGGTTAGTGAAGTAATTGGTTAAGTCATATGAAAAAAAAAGGAATAAAAATGGCTGCTATGTTTTCTTGACGTGATTCAAAATTTGAGGTTGGAACTCAAGAAGTGTATATTCAATGAAATTTGGTACAGAATCATCGACAAATAATTGATTTACGAGTTTTAGAATTTTGTTTAGATCCAAGGTTGTTTTAGCCTAGCATTTGCAGTAGTAGCAACTGAAAATGGAAGCCACCATGTTCAACTTTTCGACCCTTATGTTCAATGCTCAATCTCACAAACTCTTCTCTCACTTCATCACTTTTCCGTTACCCATCTCTCCCCTCCGCTTCCAATCTCTACCATCCCTCCAATTCCCCACCGAACGGAACGCCCACTCCCAAAAAAACCGCAACTGCGTAGTCTTCGATGATGGCATCTTTGAAAACGACACCGTTTTCCCAAACGACAATCGCACCTCTAACAACAAAGCCAAACCCAAAGCGGGTTCAGGGAAGAAAGTAGCGCCCATTAGGCGCGAGAATTTGGTTCCGGAGAAGTGGAGAAAAGCTCAGGCAGAGACCAAAATCACCATTAGCGAGAGGCGCAAGAAGAAGAGAAGAAAGTTTCCTTTCAGGGGAGCCGAGAAAATTAGGCTCAACAGAACGGTGGAGAAGAAGGGAAAGGGAAATGTGAAAGGGTTGAATTCCTACGGGGATGTGAATTGGAACGAGTACAAGGATTCTAAGAAGACCATATTGAAAAGGCTGAATCCTCTGGTTCTCAAAAACCCTTCTAGATTTCCCGTCAATGAGAAGGTTCCAGAACCTGACTTCAATGGTGAGCGTGTAGAGCCTAAGGATCCGAGAGGGGTTGTTCAGGGGAAGGGTTTGGAGGACGTCTTAGAGTTTTTCAACAGCGGGAGTTACAACCCTTGTGCTAACACCACCCATGAAGGTCAACAGTTTAAAATTAATAATTTATGTTAAGATCAAAATCAATTTTCCAGAGAAGCTAAAATCACTTAGTATTGCATGTGTATCGCTTTTTTGAGTGTTGAGATTGTGGTATTGATAATTTAGTGCCTGAATGAATAGGTTGTCGGAATTTGTTTGTTATTACTAAGGAGGAGTTGTTCTTGTTGAACAAGCGAATGCCGGACTTGGCTACTGCTACTTCAGTGAGTTTTCTCTGTCTGACGAACAAATTACAATGACTTGTGCTTTGTCGTCATTATGCTTGTATTATTGCCAAGACAAAATTCTATAGTTCTCCTTCATTGTGATGGCTTACTAGGCTTATTGATCACTTTTTGCACGAATTGATGTTGTTCAGCAATCTCAGTAGTTGTTGATGTTTTGTTGCCGTTTATCTGTCTTGTATGGACTGGTTAATTGTGGCTACAATAATGTTGTTGGATGTTGTATTTTCTTTTTGTCAGAACCATGCTAAAGGTGTAGAGATGGAAAGGGTTCTGATTCTTCCTAGGAGAGAGTTTGGTGAACAATTTATTTATTTATTTGGCTAATACTGACATTATTTCCAGGGTAAATGGCTTCCACTGCACACATTTGCTTCATGTGGAGAATTTTACCCTTTAGATTCTTTGTTGAAGCATAATGTTGATATCAATGCAGTCGATAAGGTATATAAATTCCAACTTTTCATATGGGAGAATAAAAATTATGAAGTTGTTGATTTAAATTATAGTGATTTTCGTTTCCAGGATGGTTTGACTGTTCTTCACAAGGCCATTGGTAAAAAGCAGGCCATAACCAATTATCTTCTGAGAAACTCAGCTAATCCTTTTGTACGGGATAAAGTGAGTAAAAAATTACTTAATTGTTTTCGTTGCAAATGTGAGCCTTTGCTTCCTAAGTTTTTTTTATTTTGTGTTTTTCCTTCCACCGTTGAGAGAAATTGTCACTCTTATTGTCCCATCTTAATCTAACAGCATAGTAATTAGTTGCTTGGTTATAATTTTATGCATCTACCTTGTTGTTTATGTATGGGAACAGGACGGGGCCACCTTGATGCACTATGCTGTACAAACAGGTTCTACCGAGACAATTGAATTACTCTTATTTTATAATGTGGATATAAATCTTCAGGACAAGGTATGGTCAATTGTTCTACTGGTTAGCATATCTAGATTGAAATCATTTTCAGTTCCTTCTGAGAACTTAATTTGTTTACTCTCTTTCAGGATGGCTGGACACCATTACATCTTGCGGTTCAAACTCAGAAACCCAATGTAGTGAGGCTTCTGCTGCTTAAAGGTGCCGATAAGACATTAAGGAACAAGGTATTGTCTGTTGATTTCCTGCGTTAATATAAATGTTGAAGGACCTTGATGTTGTGCATAATGTTACCTGAATATGTTATTACTGGATAATCCATAAAAAGTATCTGTCATTGCTATTTAGATTGTTTCTCTCTGTCATACCAACCAGTTAGGTCATCTGAAGGAAAGGCCATTTTAGTATCCAAACCCCGACTCACAATTTAGAAATTGAGACGATTTTAGATTTTCCTGTAAACCAGGGAAGCATTTCCAAAGTCATTAAAAAAATTTAGTTGTTGAAGAAAAAAATTCATAATTTATTGTTGAATTGTTAAACTTTGCCAATCTAATGTTTTTTTGCCAAACTTTACATAGTTGTTTCAAAGCCTGGGTCAAGGACACAGTTTTGTGAAATCTTTATGACATGATGGAATTTAGTTTTATTGAAAATTTGGTTTTTGTTTGAGCATGATCTGTTAAATAGCTGACCTCAGATAAGGTATGGATGGTTTTGTTGCTGCTGTAATTGAGGAATTTCTTATTTTTGCTGAGCTTGGTTGAGGAAAGAGAAAAGTGTGGAAATGAAAATAATTGAAAGGAAATAGAGTGGGAAAAAAGGATGTTTGGTTGAATCAAAATAAAGCGGAAAAAGAGAACAAATAGAGGGAAATTGTAAAGGCATATGTATTTGGTTTGAAAGATAAAAAAAGTGAAGTGATAGTTTTTGTCAATTACATATTACTACCTCTTGGTTTCTTCTTTTGATAATATTTTCCCATTTTTTCGCGATGCAATTGATTATGGTTGGGCATATAGTCAAATGCGCAAATATAGAAAGTCCAGGATGAATGATTTAATTGATTAGACATTTATAATTGATACAATGGGCAGCTATGACCTTCAACAAATCCAAGATGCACGAAATAATCAATTGAAATGTTCTATAAACGATTAATTTGACCTTACATGAAAACTTAGTCAATTCCTTACACAATACACCATTTGAATTAATGACAAATCATTTATAGTGCAGAACAACATATAGCAATAACACTACTAGTAATTTAAAATATACATTAGTGGTGTAATAAGTTTAATATGAAGTCACAGTCTTCCGAAATTTCCTACTACAAGCCTAACCAGAGTCTTCCAAAATATGCATGACACTTCAAATCTATCAAAAGTCTTTCAAAATATACATTACATTTTAAATATACATCCAAAACAATCTTCGTATTTAAGATTGGTTGTTGCATAAAAACTTGTAACATGCATTAGTTGTTTATCTTGCAAATTCATTTTAACCAACATTTCCCACACATCTAACTGTGATACTGGTATTGTGGAACTATTCCTCAAGATTGTAACTTGTTCATGCATCAATTCATTGCATTTTCCAATAGCTACAACTTGATGCAGTGCAACCTGTGACATAATTTCGGTCAACACATTCCCACTAACAATTGCCTCAACCACTCTATCTAACCCAGTTGTTAGTTTATCAAATTCTGTATCAATTACAACAACCATTGGAGTTTTGCTCTTTGTGCAATGGAAAGTGGAAGTTCCAGCTAAGGGATTGGATTGAGTCATATATGTAATTGACCAAAAACTATCACTTTCTTTTCGTTCAAACTAAACACATAGACCTTTACAAATCCCCTTCATTTCCTCTCTTTTCCACTTCAACCAACAACACTTTTCTCCACTCTATTCCCTTTCAATTCTTTTATTTTCCTTTCCACACCTTTCTCTTCCCTCAACCAAATGCAGCATTATACATCTTCCATGTATCGAATTTCATGTAACTAATTTTACATCTTCCATGTATCGAATTTCATCTTCAAATATATTATATATCAGATGTTACTCATTAAATGAGAGAGAGAAACTTGGGAATAGTGATTGAGTGTTCAATTTCTTTGTTTGCCTGGTTAATGCTGGTTTCTTCTTTAATATTGGTTCTCAAATTGCAAGTTCTCTGTTGTTTATTTCAGGATGGTTTAACTCCACTTGACCTTTGTCTTTACTCGGGTCAAAGTTTCCAAACATATGTGTTAATTATGTTGTTTAAACAACCTCAAGAGTATCTTTGACATGTGTGACAAATGGTGTGTCTCTACCCATTTTGTCCTTGGTTAAACCTATTCGTCTTTTCATGCTGATCAAGTAAGTAAGAAGGATTTTAGTCACTGGTGTCTCCATTATTACTTCCTATCATTGATTCTTGCATGTTGGAACTGAATGGGTAAATCGCTAGAGATTAAGACTTCCAATCGAAGTGACGTGACTTAACCAAAAGCAGTAAGTATTTCGTTGTCATTCCCAGTGTGCTGTTATGGATTTTTTTTTATGTTTTTGGTTGGTGCTTTGAATCGTTTTTGTGATACACTGGGTGGATTTAATTGTAGGTAAATTGTTGTTGAATTCCATGCGGGGGAGTTCGGCAGCTACTTTTGGAAACCATAACTGCAGTGTAAATCGATCAAATATGAATTTAATTGGTACTTGGTATTGTAGTTTGCCCCATGTACTTTGTGTCACTGTGTATTATAAGGAAATGAAAGTAGAAGAAAGAAAATATATTATTCATACTGTGTATTGAGGTTTGTGATTATTCAATAGCAAAAATAGGTAAGGATAATCAATTCCAAGGAGTAGGTCATGGATGGAAGTTTCATCATCATATTCTGATTTCTTCTGGATCATGACTAAATATCACAGAAACTCGAACCTCTGCCATTGCATAATTTTTTTATGAATTAATTTAAAATACACTAACACTTTCGTTCGAGAATTTCATCAATTTATTATGAATGATGGTTTTTTTTTTCTTCAGAAGTCATTTTAAGAATATTGGGTGGGAATCATGGTGTTTCATCTATAAGAATATTTTCTTGAAGTGTGTGAAATGTTATTTTATAATCTGAATTCCAGCTTATGATGACACCTCTGGCATGGAGAGATAGCATCTATTCTTGTTCAAGTATCAATATTTTGCCAAAAAGCTTGCCTAGTTTGGCGTAGAGAATAACTTGGCAAATTAAATATATACCAAATTAAACACCGCAGCATATTCTTGACATAAAAAATAAATTGGCACTAAATTAAAATTTTATTTAACATAAATACTTTGATTCTTTTTTTGTCTGAGAATAAGTACTAGTATATATATTATATTATGCATTGAGATAAATACAAGTGGTAGTGCTATATTTATATATAATATTGCTATATTTATATATAACATTTGTTATTCAAGATATGATAACTACAAAAAATAATTTTATTCACGAATTCTTATTTAATTTAATTGGAAAAAACAAAAGATATTTCTTTCTCCAAACTGTTTGCTTAACAGTGAAATGAAGCAGAGAACATAACTGGGTCAAAATATCTTAGTTGTCCAAACAAAAGGACACTTGTCAGAATGAGATCCACTTTGGTAACAGCTAAATTTGAAAACATAAAGATAACAAAGAAAAAAAGATAGAAACATAGACATTGATGTTACAAAGAGAGAGAATATTTTAAGAAAAAATATTTTATCTAACCTCTTATCTACATAGATCAATGATATTTAATTAATTGGCAGTTTAAACCCATTTTTTGTTTTTTAGTTGGTGCATGAGTGTGATAAAAGCAAAGAATAGTTAGCAATGGCAGGAGAAGAATATGATCCACAACAAAGGGAATAAAATGGGGTTTAATTTAATTAAATGTAATTAAATAAAGATAAGCACATAATTAAGTATTACAATAATAACATCAACTCCACTGTCTCCGAAAACCTGTTCCCTCTCATAATCGCATCTCACCCTCTTCGCTCTATCTTTTCTCTTCCCAGCATCTACGTCGTCGTTTCGATACAAAATGCTGGGTTCAAGATTCTGCGTCCGCACCGTATCAGGCGTGGGCTCCGCCGCCGCTGATCACACGAATGCCGCCGTAACCACCGCCCGCTCCGCTCCGAACTCTGTCGCCGTGGATTTCTCGCCGCTTCACATCCCTTCGCTCCGGTCTCGCCGCTTACGCTGCCGCAGATCCATCCTCATTTCCTGCAATTCCTCTCACCGCAGATCCAGCTCCGACGATTCTCTCAGCAACGATTATCTCGAAGCCTCTCTCCTTCTCTCAGGTTACTCACTCTCAAGCGTCGATCGCGATTGTACAAATAAACACAATGCTTTTTCGTGTTTTTCACTTTTTCTGCTTTCTCAAAAACCAAAAGGTTGATTGCGAATTGTAATGGATTAATTGTATTACAGTAGTGTGTTTTAGTAACTCTTGTTGTTTTCATCGTTTAGGTCTATCCATGTGTATGAATGAATGCCTGAAATTTTAATTACTTAAACTAGCGCAGAAACGTTCTCGCACTATCATATGTGGAAGAAAAGATTCCAAGCGGAGTTTCAATGGAAATCGTCTACACCGTCAATTCCCTTGTCCAGAACGGATAGTAGCTTATTGAGACATGGCTTTCTACAGCGTTTCCAGAACCCTACGATTTTTCTCAGGATTTCTTGTGATGGAGACTATATACTGCCCATTGTTGTAGGTAGGTGTCACATATGTAGACGTGCTTTTTAGTTTGTTTAATTTTTCCTGAATATTTTGGAAAACTCAAGTTTTATTAACTTTGTACCTTTGTTGGTTCAGGACAGATTGCTATCGAGAAACTTATGGATGCGGAATTTCAACGAGAAAGTGAGGTAATTTTTCAAACTGGTCCCTGTGGTTGTTCAAGTTGTGTACTTTTTTTGTTATTGTGATTATTGATGCTTAGCATGTGGTGATATTACAGGATTGTCCTGATCAGTTCCAGTTTGTGAAAAACCTAGTTGGAAGACTAGACCATGAAGTATGAAGCTGAGCATTTCCCACTTTACATTGACGCCTGTGGATATGTTATCAATTACTGCTTTTTTTCTTTTCTTTTAATTTTTTTGGTCCTGATGCTTGCATTATAGGTTTATTAAAATTGCAGCAACGAGTAGTATTCCTCATCATTCTTTTAGCTTCCTGTTTTTACCTTGCATTCATTAGATTCCGCCTATATGTAGGAGATTTGCCTTGGACCTTTCCGTTCTTATGCATTCTTCTTGCAAATTATATGTATCTCTATGTGCCTAAAAATGGCCTTGATCTTGAACTCATTTTGCAAATTAAACATCCATTTCAATTCAATTCAATTTTCAATTACACGTTTGGTATCAAATGAATAATTCAATTCAATTTACACTTTCAGGTGATAATGGTGAGAATTACAGAGAGAGTGGTCAGCACTTACTTTGCTAGATTGTACCTTAGTCAGGTTTTGAAAACTTTTCAATTCATAAATGATAAAAAAACACCTTTATCTTCTCTTTCATTATAAAACTTTTTAATTCCTTCAGCCAGCGAAAAGTGATCTAGTCAGTGTGGATGCACGTCCCTCAGATGCTATTAACCTTGCAAATAGATGCAAGGTATGAATGCTATGTTCACCTTGCCAATATTTCTTATAAAAATATATTGAGCAAGAATCAACAAAAACTATAGCTCATCTATTCTAATGCAGAACTCCTAGCAAAATGCATTTTGTGCATTGATGTTAGAAAATCCACTTGTATGATTTTAAAGTTGATTTGTGCAGGCTCCAATATATGTAAGTAAACAAATTGTTTTCACAGATGCTATCCGAATTGGTTATGGAATGGGAAGAGTGCGTAATAAAAAGGCTATATATGATGTATTGCTTGACAGGTATTACATAGTTCCTTTGTTTATGCCAAATTTGCAGCTATAAATTCTGTGTAGGAGTTACTGCACTGCAAGACCAAACTCCTTTGCATTTTGTTTGTCATCTGAGTCTAAACTTTATATGTTTTCTACAGCCCTGTAGATGGTCCAGATTTGGTAGCTCAAGAACTAAGTATGATGCATAATATGCATATAGCTATCGAACAAGAAAGATTTAAAGATGCAGGTGAAATATCTTTTGCATATGATTGTATGTGTGTGTTTTGATTGTGTAATGGAATTCCTAAAGCACTATAGTGGCGCTTTTGCAGCTACATGGAGAGACAAACTTGCAAATCTTCGTAAATCAGCCCATGAACACTAATTAGCTTGTTAGGTAGCTATATCCGGAATTGATTTCGTATATTTAAACATTTGGAATTTGATGTTTTAAAAATAGAAGGGAATCATGCTTCTTTTGTAGTTTGACTGTCTAATGGTATGTTGAAAATTTTCATGTGATGACAGGGTGAGTTCTGAAGAAGAATGTGGGGAATTTATGAGTATGTTACCTGTTAATTTTTGGACAGGTATATATTGGGGTATTTCCAGAAATGAAGGAAAGTAGCAAAATCAAGTGTTGTACAGCTGTGAAATCAAGTGTTTTCTACCCTACTTTATGTATATATCAAATTATTGAAATGTTAAGACCTTATAGAAGGTCGACTTGCTTCTGCCAATACTCAGAAATTGACAACGATGTTCTTGTATGTATTCACTATTCAATCCTGGACATGGGTCATGGCTATCAATGAGAATTGACTCTGTTTGCCTTAAATTTACAATTCATTTTCATACTTTCCAAAAAAACACAAGCTAATGTAATCGGGAACTAATTAATTGAGGTACCGTATAAATCACAAATATGTTTCAACAGCTCAAAATTAGTTGTATTCCTCTCTAAATTGAGGTTTTTTCAATCATGTAGGAACGAACTTGAATAGATTAATCTATAACTAAACAGTATAAGTTTTGAATAGATTAATCTATAACTAAACAGTTCAAGCTTGTGCATGATAAAAGAAATTCTTCAATAGAATGGATTTGATAACTGGGGGGTGTATTGAACCTTTGTTTGCTCTCCAATGAAGGAATATAGCATGTTTTTAAGTTGTTGGTACACAGTATTGGTACTGATAATGATTTATGGTAGTGTCTTTAACTTTTTATGATGATAGGACAATTTAAGTTATATTTAAAGGGCAATTCAACTTATGCAAATTTCAAAAATAATCTTCACGGAATTGAAAATCTAAAATTAAAAAATACATTTGGAAAAGAAAATTTAGAATAAAGTTTTTGTATTTTGAAAATGAAATTCTGAAAAACATTCTCAAAAAAGAGATTTTAGAATTTGAAAAATTTAGAATACTTATTTCAGCAAGTGAAGATTTGGCCTACTTGTATCGACTCATTGGAGGAATGTTTAGACTCATTGGAGGAATGTTTAGAGTGAGAAACTTTTTTTCTAAAGATATATTTTGATTTTTTTTTAATTTAAAATTACTAATTTTGTCCTTTAACATTTATATAAAATAGATAAGTGTTTTTGCTGATTGACTTTCTTGTCGGTTGACTTGAGTGAAAAGTTTCGCTTCTAACCAGTCTTCTCTAGATTTTCTTCTGCGTCTTCTCATTGCACTGGAACGTGATTCTGTTAGGACAACAGAGACTCTACCTGTTGATCACACTCTGAAGATCAAGTCAATGAGAACTTACTAAAATAAGATAGGTATTCGGTTTCGTAGTATTCAGAAACAACAACAACCTTTACTTGGGGTCTCAAGCCTCTTTATAGCTTACTCGTTTAACAACTTTCACGAGAATATACTAATATGATTCCACTAACATGATAGAGATATGATATGAACATGTTATGGATTCAATAAGAGTTGGAATATGATTAGGCACTTTTTAAGAATTGGATCAATGTTCTTATCATTCAAGAACTCACCAAAACACAAGTAACCAAGCCAAACTCACAAAGAAACCCATTTTTGGACATAAGAACCGATTGAAACAAGAAACAACACAAATGCACCGATTAAAACTCAAGGAAACACAATTAAAACCACAAGAACAACAAACCAAATGAAACTACTGAATATAAACACAAGACAAACAAGTTCCACCGATTGAAATATCAAGAAACAACAAAGACATGTTTTAGAGTTTGTTTTGGAATGGAAATGGAAGAAGAAGATGAAAAGAACAAGGAAACTTATGTGGTTGGAGCTCTTGGAAATGTACACGCCACTTCCTTTTATAGAGAGGAGGACCGGTCACAAGTACAAGGGAAGCTTACAAGAGAAGCTTTGAAAGGTGACTTTCTAACTCTTCCTATTCTAGCGCCTAAAGGAGAGTGAAAAGGCACCTTTCTAAATCTTTCCTAAAAACTAACGTCTAAAGGTGCTATACAAAGGAGGTGTCTTAGGTTTCCCTCTTTAGCACCTTCTTAAACACTACTCTATATGTTTTTCAATTTATACAAAAGAAACTATAAAAAGAGAAAACATTTGAAGCCTACTACCTAACTCCTTAGCTTTGCTCCTTGTAATCCTTTGAGGTAAAAAGGATGATGAGCTAATGTGTCTTTGAGCATCTT